>JAABUQ010005323.1_pt1 | contig 20680 bp, 23 predicted proteins | sample 5560001 | NCBI WGS metagenome assembly JAABUQ01 (sample SAMN10711888, study PRJNA513371) | rock metagenome | isolation source: Antarctica rocks | place: Antarctica: Victoria Land, Finger Mt nord | collected 2015-12-18
GGCCGGGCAAAATTTCCCTTGTTGCGTCAACGTGTCCTCCATGCTTTGTAGAATATCTGAAAGGATCTGTTCACGTGCAATACTCACCAATTTGCATCACCTAAAGTGTGCCAGAACCGAAGAGTGAGCTCTTTTTGCCCTCAATTTTGGATCTGGTTCACTTTTGGTGATCGGGTCATATGTGATAGAATAAAGAACAAGCGTTCTTTCACCTTTTTCCTCATGGAGTTTTCCTACCTAAATGTCTCTCCTGTCCCTTTTTGCCTTACCTTCTGGTCTTGAGATCACTGCATTTTCACACCAAGAAGGAATGCTATGCGTTTCTCTCCTTTCCACGCAACCTATCTCTTATTGTCCTTTGTGTGGCTCTGCTGCCACTCGTATTCATAGTCGCTATCAACGCCGACTGGCTGATCTCCCTAGTACTGGACAGCCAGTATGCATCTTCCTTACAGTGCGGAAATTTTTCTGCGATGTGCCCACCTGTCCACGAAAAATCTTTGCAGAGCGTCTGGTCCCCTTCGTTGCCCCTTGGGCACGGGTGACTGCACGACTCTTTCAGCTGGTACAGACCATTGGTCTGGCGACCGGTGGGAGGCTAGGCGTGCGCGTCACAGATCGCATGGGTATCCAGACGAGCAGGTTCACCATTCTCCGACGTATCATGGCACTGCCTACAGAGCCAGCTGGGCATGTCACCCACATTGGTATCGATGATTTCTCGTTCAGGCGTGGGCGTAAGTTCGGGACAATCGTGGTGGATCTGCAAACTCATAAAGTGCTCGATGTGCTGCCAGATCGGACGGCAGACACTTCAGCCGCCTGGATGGCCGCGCACCCGGAAATTGAGTTGGTGAGTCGAGATCGAGGAGGAGACTATGCCGCCGCCGCCAGAAAAGCGGTTCCAGCAGCCACGCAAACGGCAGATCGGTTCCATCTGCTCAAAAACCTTGGTGAGGCCCTGGAGAGCGTGCTGGCACGTCATCTCGCCGCTCATCGCAAACGTCAGACAGAAACAGCGAGAGCCGTGCTCATCCTCGCTTCGCAGACTCAAGAGCCGCCGAATGTGCTTCCAAAAAACGTTGCGCTGAGTCAGGCCAAACGAGAGGAGCGCCTAGCTCAATACCAACACATGGTAGCCCTCCGCGAGCTAGGCTTTTCACAAACCGCCATCGCTGAATATGTAGGAATCAGCCATGCGACCGTTTCGCGCTGGTTGAGCAATGGCACGTTTCCAGAACAACAGCCGCGCCCTCGATCTGCCCACGTTGATTCCCATCTGCCCCAACTCGTCGAACGATGGAAGGCTGGCAACTCCACAGTTGCGGAGTTGCACAGGGAACTCGTCGCCAATAGCTACTCGCATCAGTATAACTCAGTGTATAGGCGTCTTGCTCGTTCCTTTCCAGAAGGGCAGAAGAAGCGGTATCCTCGTTCCGCGCCATCGGGACAGAAGAAACAAGAGGTGACTGATCACCTTCCACATCCTCCTGTTCTTGCACGACATGCTGTTTTCCTTTTTCTGCGCCGTCCTACCGAAGAACTTTCATCGGAAGAACAAGAAACGCTGGCTCTGCTTCGGTCTCTGCACCCCGAGGTGAATCAGGCCTATGAGTTGGTCCAGCAGTTTGCTCACATGTTGCGCACACGCATGGGAGAACAGCTTGACACCTGGCTTGAGCACGTCAGAGCCAGCCAGATCCGTGAATTACAAAGCTTTGTTGTGAGTATTGAACGAGACAAAGCCGCCGTCATCGCAGGGTTGACGCTTTTCCAAAACAATGGCTTGGTTGAGGGAAACGTGAACAAGCTCAAACTCATCAAACGCATGATGTATGGTCGGGCAAAGTTTCCCTTGTTGCGTCAACGTGTTCTCCATGCATTGTAATACCAAGCCTTCTGGAAAAGAAGAGAGTGTCTATGCAAGCGAAAGGATCGATAACATGTCAACTGTCGAGATATTTCTCCATCAAGAGCGGCCCATTGACTCTCAAGCAGTCTATTCACTTTACACCTGTGTCGGGTGGTGGCCTGAGCGCACAGAAGAACAGATTGCCCATGTCCTTCGTCAGGATGTTGCGATAGGTGCCTGGGATGCAGACCATTTGATCGGCTTTGCACGGATTGTTTCTGATCATTGTTTGCATGCGTATGTTGAAGATATGATGGTTCATCCCTCCTACCAGCGTAGAGGCATTGGAAGACTCTTGATGACGCGACTCCTTGATGCTCTTTCCCCTATTGAGACCATCACCTTGTTTTGTACATCTGACCTTGTTCCCTTTTATGAGGAACGAGGGTTTCGCGTGTTTCCTTCACAAAGAATCTTGCATCGGCAACGTGTGATACCTTCTCATTCAGGCACTTCTCCTTAAATTTCTCAGCCTTTGTACTCTGAGGAGGAGAGAAGAGCCGTACCCTCTTTTTCTCCGACAGATCATCTGCTCTCAAGCAAGCGAGCTTCATCAAAAGCGCGGGAGAACCAACATTCGCACTTATTACCACTTTCTCGACCCCATGCCATCAAAAATGGCCGCGAGTCCGTGACGTGGGTCGAGCAGAATCGTATCCTCATTCTGCTCTGCGTGCAAGGCATGCGCTCTACTCTCAGAGACAAAGGTGAAAGGGGAAGCTTTGGGTAAAGGTTGCATATTCATTCCTCCAAAGTCAACCGTAATGAGTATTGACGCACAATCTTTCAACATGTAGTTTGTCAGATAAAAAAGTAGGTTTTATACCATAACCTGGCGTACACTTCAAGCTCAGGAATGAATGGATGAGTAAACCATAATGTGGCGAGTCATCGTAGTACAATCTTTTGAATTCGCAGATGGCCTTTTCCCTCCTGTTTTTCTTCTCAACGCCAAGTTATGCTATCTTTCATGCCATGTTTTGTGACAGTACCATAAAAAGGCTTGCTACACCATCTGTAAATCCCAGAACTAAACTGGCAGAATCTGTACAAGTATTCTGGTGAGCAGTCTCCTTTGAAGGCGCTGGTTCGCCAAGATACTTGTTGGGAAAGGACCAATGTCATTCTGAGATTTACAGTAATGGTAATAATCCATGCTCCTAGAAGAACACCACGCAGCATAAAAAGAGAGACCGAACAGCACAGAGGAACCTATTTTCAGAAGAATGAGAGTAGTCATCATCTTTTCTGCCTTCTCAGAAAGCAGAGGGCGATAAGTCCAGCCGCAAGATAGCCTATTTGACCAATCAAGAGTAAAACACGAACTCCTACGAGAGTAGTGAGTACGGTTGAGAGGATGATGCCGATAAGGGGTCCCACCATTTTTCCCCATCAAAATCCCCTCTAAGCAAGAGAAGAATTGAGATAATTGAGACGTATTACTAGAGAAAGATGCATTCATGAGGTACCCTTTGGTTCTTCAGAGACGAGGAGCAGCCGTTTTCTACGGACCAAATCGATCTTGGTGGCATGTCTTGTTGGTTTGAGAGCCAATGCATCTCTTGAAATTCATTTGCAAACATCTTATGCCCGTATTGCCACTTCCTTAGAGGGGATTTTGACGGGGAAAAATGTTGGGACCCCCAGGGGGCAAACTCATTTTTCATATTATGGGTGCCTTAGCAGAGTTTGAACGGGACCTCATTCGGGAACGCACACATGCAGGATTAGACGCTGCCCGTGCGCGAGGGAGAAAAGGGGGGAGACCAAAAACGGTTGAGGCGTCGAGCAAGGTTGCATTGGCGCAAAAATTGTATGCAGACAAGACCCACGAAATTAAGGATATTTGTCAAGACCTCCATATCTCGCGGGCAACCCTCTATCGGTACGTAAACATGGGGAAATAAACATGGAGAAGGCTGCGGGAGAACTGTTTCCCGAAGAGGCCAGCGCACATCACTTGCGTCATACCTTTGCTCGCAGTTACCTGGCACAATATCTAGACGGTCTGATCAGATTGGCAACGTTACTGAGTCATAGCTTCCTTGGCATCACACAGTTGTATAACCAATCGCCTGCAGCACAACTATCAATACGAGTAGAACACCTCTCGCTCAAGGCTTATTCACGATAAAAAGAGAAGACAAGCAGTATTTTATGAGTGAACAAGTGTGGATATGTCGCTTGAGGTAATTCTTGGCACAGGCAAACAATAGTTGTTCACTGCACTGTAGTGCATTATGAAATTTAAATAATTGGCAGAGTATACCGCGAAGGGAAGGAAGGGTTCAGAGTGCTTAAAGAGTTCTTATCCCAGGCGCATTCGCTATATCCCCTCTTTAATTCTTAAACTTCATGATACACTCTCCTTTCTAGAGCATTATCTGCCCTATGAGTTAAAGTAAGTATTTTATACTGAACCATACATTCAGACAACCAAAGAGACCTTTATAAGATACAATAAGGAGTATGAGAAAACAATATACCGCGAGTTTTAAAGCTCAGGTGGTTCAAGAGCTTCTCAAGGAAGACAAAACCATTGCCCAGATCATCGCTGAGTATGAAGTTCATCCGACACAGCTCAATCAGTGGAAAAACATAGCCTTGAAAGGGGTAGCCAGTTTGTTTGAGGAGAAAGACTCAACCGCAGACCTCAAAGCAAGCTATGAAGAGCAACTCAATACGTTGTATGGAGAGATTGGACGACTCAGCACGCAACTGGCGTGGATCAAAAAAATCTGGCCTCCAGCCTGAGTCGAGATGAGCGACTGCACATGGTCGAACATGGAGTACGAGAAATGCCAGTAACCGCTCAAGTGGATATCCTGAGTCTGAATCGGTCAGGACTGTATGACCAAGCGCAACCCACATCAGCGGAGGAAATCGCACTCAAACATCGAATTGATGAACTCTATACACAGTATCCTTAGAGCGTGTTTTGTAAATGACCACAGAGCTAGAGCTAAGACTGAGAAGCCAGCGGAGATGAGCGAACTTCCACCTGCCTCACCTCTTACAGAGGCTGAAGCATCTCAGGAAGCGGCTTCAATCTATTTACAAAACACGCTCTTAATCGCAAAGCCGTGCAACGGCATATGCGGGAAATGGGCATTGAAGGGATTAGCCCAGGTCCTAATTTAAGTAAACGTGCTCATCAAGCCAGCGTTTACCCATACTCGACTCGCGTTATATTACTAGCCAATACCCCAACCATATTTGGGGGATAGATATCACCTACATTCGTTTGCGTGCAGGCTGGATGTACTTGATCGCCGTGCTCGACTGGTTTTCTCGCTACGTCGTGAGTTGGGAACTGGGGTCTATGGTGCAAAGGAACAGAAAAGTGGTCTAAGGATTGTCTATTGATCTACATAGCAAAGAAAACTTCATTTTAGCCTTTTTCTTGCTATGAAATGAGCAAAAATAAGTATGCGTTTCATGGCAAGAAAGAGACAATGCAAACGAGCGTTTTCTTTGTCTCCTTTCGAGCTGTCATAAGAGTGAAAAGCACTAATACTTGGTGAGGATACGCGAAAAAGGTGCAATCTGATGTTCTATATGCATGTTTTATCGTTATCCCCTAAACCACCTTCCTGTTCCATTGCACCATGGACCCCTATACCTACTGGTGAAGGGGCATTATGTGAGGGGCTTGAGGCCGAGCGGGAATAGGATACCTTCTGTGCTGCCAAGTGAACCACCACGACGCGGTGCTTCTTGTAGCACACGCTCATCCTGGTGGGCGATGAGTGAAGGTATGTTGAAGGGGCCATCTTGCTCGATACGTGGGATACACTTCACCCACTCGCCGAGAGAATACCTCCGCACGAATAACTTGGCCCATGGGCAATGCCCTAACTCAACCACGGATTATGATTTCGATAGCTTCTGGTTTGACGCCAAACGTGGCGGCAAGAGCTTTCTTGGCATCGGCGATTGTCAGCATTGGTACTCTAGACGCCGCCGAATTCACCTCCTGCTGCAATAAATTTGTATCTGTCTTTAGCATCGGCTGGAATTCAATCCCGTCGAGACTGATACCCAGCTCTTCCAGGGACGTGTAGCGCACTGGATTTCTCCCATGATCCCAGGCGTTTGGAACATTGATCTTAGCAAATTCACTGATAGTGACTAGCCACCTGTCATCACTGTTGTCTTCTTCTGAGGGACGCACTCCAGAGACTTTCCCCAGCAGAAAGGCAGTGCCGTGCGGCTCCGTTGCGTCCGAGAACTCATAGTCTGGATTGTGGCGGTTTTGGGTGCAAACTAGCCACATGCATTGCTTTGCGCGAGCTGCGTTCAGAACCCACGCTTGCGACCCACCTTCCCTGATGATGCGTTCGGGACTGCGTGCAGTGAAAACAACAATTGTATTTTGTTCGATTTGTTCGTTCATGGGTACACCCTTTTACTAATGGAATGACAATAACTATGACTTATAGTATCACGATATTATCGTTTTATCAATATGTTACTAAAAGTATGAGAAAGTATGCAAGACTATTAAGCATTGATTGTACGAGACACATAAAGCGGCGATATGCACGCGATATCGCCGCTTTTTATTGCCCTGAGCACGAAAAAGCATCGTTTTGGCTATTTTTGGCCTCGACACACCCGTCGCTTTACTTTTGACGATACTAAATATCACTATCGTTTGTATTTTATCGGCATTAAATGTTAATATCGTCAATGATGATAGTGAATGTTAGCATTGTTAAAAGTAAATGAAAAGATAGTAAAGTTATTAACGGCCTTGAATGTTAATATCACCAAAAATAGATCGTTATTTGAACTTTCAATTTAGGCCCAAAAACAGGTCCATTTTTGTCTTGTTACTCATATTTTAATCAAAGTACAATTACTTCTGCACCTCGATGAGTTTATATACAATATACTCATCGTTAAGAATAGGCACAAAGAAAATGCCCCGATGGTTGTCATCGGGGCATGTCCTACTAACTCAGCTTCTTCGTGTCTTGTTGTTCTTCATCAGTAGTGGTAAGGTAATCATGCATACGTTTTCTCGCACGATTGACGAGAGATTTGACTGTATTTTCAGGTTTACCCATCGCCTCGCCGACTTGCTTGGAAGTTATTTTCTTCGCACCTGGTTGCGTAGGCTCGGAATAGAGTAAATCTACTGCAGTGCGTTCGTCTGGTGATAAGACTTGTTTTGCGCGTTGAACCAGCTGCTTTGCTTCACGTATGCTTTCAAAGCGTTCAAAGATGAGTACAGGATCGTTGTAGTGCTGCATATACCCTTCAAGAACCTCTTCATCCAACTCTTCGCCCCAGAGACCGCTTGTAATGACGAGATGGCTCTTTCCCGTTTTGAGACAGGCCAATGCTTGATTGATGACTATCTTGTAGAGCCAAGCCCGTAGTTTCAAGTTAGGACTGATCATCTCAGGTTTGTACCGTAGTACAAGAAAAGCCTTGAAGAGTCCATCTTGCACCACATCCTCTGCCAAGTGGGCAAGACGTGGGGTGTCACCTAACACGCCGTCAGCAGCTCGTCGGAGTTGAGAGTGATATGTTTCGTCTACAGCATCGAAGCCTGCTCGAAGATCGTCGCGCATCCAGTTAATCAAACGCAGTTCGTGGAAACGTGCATCTTGCACGCTTTTGTTATTGTTACTTGTCATAAGCCTTTATACCTCTTTCTTTTATTTACACAGCAATTGCCCGAAATTGGACAGTTACTATATAATCTAAAAAAAAAGCAGAGAAAGGCTATTTAGAATAGTGTCTACTTATATAATTATTTTAAAGAAGAAATAGTTGCATCCTCTGCAGAGCGTTACCGTCCTATTAGTTTGATACGCACATGACGCACACATGGCGAAGCTCTTCTCCTCATCCTCATGCTAAAAAAATGTTCTCTTCCTTCCTTACTGGGCTAGTGCTACGTAACGTGTCACCAGGGGAAGAGTAGCGGGCATAAACAGATTGAGAAGATATAATATAGCTTTACAGTGCTTTATCTCGCTTATTGAGCACTGATTTCTGGACGAAAGGGAGTAGCTGTTATACACAAGGAAAGGAAATAAAAATGAACATAGAAAAAATAGAACGTACTGTTGTAGAGAGAGTCCTGAGTGTTTCTCCAGATATAGCCTCAGCAGAGGTTATATACGCATCTCCCATCGAATTACCTGAGAAGGTAAAAGCAGAAGCGTACACAGGGTTGGTAATCATAGGCAAAGGAAAAATCGTACCTGGCGCAAGTGCAAAAATTGCTAATTTTCCCTCTTTCAAGGCAAGTGTGGTAAATGACTTACGACATGGGCGAGTTTGGCCCTCCGACGTAAGCACTTGCCCTCCAATATGAGCAGCATAGCCATTGACTGTCTGAAAAGCCACTCTAGAGGTGAATCGTTGGACGCCATTTTTGTAAATCCCAACATTGAACTGGTCATTTTAGTATAATTGGTGCGGCGGAGAAACTTCCTCTCCTAGCTTGTAAAGCACCTTTAAAGGGAGAGTAGCTACCAGGATAATTATATCAGAACGACCAGTTCAATGTTGGGATTTACAGCCGCGCGACGAAATCGCCCAAGGTTTCAGGGCTGAATGTTTTCCAGGTCGTCGAGAAGACTGGGGTGTGTCGGCACCCACCCGAGGGCCTCGCGGGTGTGAGCACTGGAGGCGGGCTGGTCCATCGCGAAGATCACGCCGAACGGGCCGAAATTCTCCTCCGGCACGGCCTCGATCGGAAGGCTTAGTCGACGACCGATGACTGTCGCGATGTCGCGTACCGCGTCGCCCTCGTCGGCGACGGCGTGCCAGGCCGTTCCAGCCGGGGCCAATTCGAGGGCCAGCCGGAACAGGACGGCTGCGTCGAGGGCGTGCACGGCTGGCCATCGCTGGGTTCCGTCGCCTGGGTAGCCGGATACCCCAGTGCGGCGCGCTTGATCGGTCAGCAGGCCGGCGAATCCGCCCTTGCCCTCGTTGTGGACCGTGCGTGGCATGCGGACAGCCGTGGCGCGCACACCGCGCGATGCCAGATCTAGCAGCGCAATCACCGAACGGCCCCGGCCGCCCACAGGTCCGTCGGTCGGCACCGGATCGGCCTCGGTGGAGGCGCGACCCGCCACCCAGGGTGTTCCAGAGACTGTGACGATCGGGCGGTCGCTGCCGATGAGTGCCTCTCCCAACGTGGACATGGCGGCGCGCTCCTCGGCGAGGGATGCCGCGAGCGCGTCCGGGCTGCTGTAGTCGCGTCCGAACGCGAGGCTGATCACGCCGTCGGACTGGGCGGCTCCAGACCGCAGGACATCGATGTCCGCCAGCCCTCCTCGCAGCACCTCGGCGCCGGCGTCCTTAAGGGTCTGCTCGGATCTGTCCGAGCGGGCGAGCGCGAGAACGGTATGGCCATTGCTGAGCAGTTCGGTGACGACAGCGGTGCCGATTGTGCCAGTACCGCCAGTGACGAAAACACGCATGATATTGTTCTCCTTCTGGTAGTAAGATGAAGAGTGTAGTAAAATGAGGGTACCTCAATATATTACGTGAGGGTTCCTCATTTTGTCAAGGGTCACTATCCCTGAGTGAAAGAAGGTCTGAAATAAGCGAGCCAACACAAACCCACCGTTCAATGCGAGCTGATGCACAGCGCAACTATACGAGCCTGCTGAAAGTAGCACGAGTTGCAGTCTCGGAGCGCGGCGCTGACATTTCCCTCGAGGACATTGCTAGGTCCGCTGGGGTCGCGATTGGAACGCTGTACCGACACTTCCCCACGCGTCAGGATCTCCTTGAAGCGGTGTTCCTGGATGAGACCAATGAATTGCGGGTGTACGCCGAAGAACTTGCAAGCGCCCCGAATCCTTTAGACGCCCTGATCAGTTGGCTTCGTCTCCAGATGGACTTTGCGGCGCGCGGACGAAGCATGGGAGCAGCTATCATGTCAGCGAAACACGTTCCAGGAACGAGAATCTCTACTGCGAACGTCGCCATGCACAAGGCGGGAGAAGTACTATTGCACCGTGCCCAGGCCGCAAAACAAATCCGAATGGATGTGAATAGTATCGACGTGGTACGACTGGTCTACGGAATCGTGATGGTGAACGAGTATGCGTCTGACCCTGAGGGGGTCAGACGCATGCTCGATCTCGTCATCGCCGGAATCAGAACGTAACGAGTCGGGACAAAATGCTGGTGGTTTGCCATACCAGTCACGTGGCAATTCACAGGAGAACGTGGCAGCGGGCGCAGGAACGGACGAGATGACGGGAGAGTCGTGTACGCGGAAACGTGTCAGCACGGTTCGGAGGGAGGCTGTAAATCCCAACATTGAACTGGTCGTTCTGATATAATTATCCTGGTAGCTACTCTCCCTTTAAAGGTGCTTTACAAGCTAGGAGAGGAAGTTTCTCCGCCGCACCAATTATACTAAAATGACCAGTTCAATGTTGGGATTTACAAAAATGGCGTCCAACGATTCACCTCTAGAGTGGCTTTTCAGACAGTCAATGGCTATGCTGCTCATATTGGAGGGCAAGTGCTTACGTCGGAGGGCCAACTCGCCCATGTCGTAAGTCATTTACCAGATAATTGAGTTGCCAACCAGTGACTCCCCATTTTGCCATTGTTTCGGCAATATCGGTATAGGTTTCATTCCATAATTTGTCTGTTCTTAGTACATATGTATCAGTCATACGAGTATATGGTTGTGTGAATACAGCTAAGCTACTTGTTTCTGTGCTTCGATAAAGTCTCCGGCAAGCAGTAAGCCTAGTTTGCTGTACCAGCCGTCAAAGCTGAAAATAGCATCTGCGCCTTGCTCATAGGCAATAGCTGCAATAACTGCATCAAACAATGTATCTTTTTTTGAGCCTTCCGGCCTGAAAAATTGCGCGGCTGCTGTTATTTCTTTTTCTCCTACGGGAAGCAAGCGAAACTCACCGGTAAGTGTTTTTGCAATGACGCGAGCGGCACCTTCTGGATTATTCAGCTTTCGATGTAAGACTGTTGTTGCTTCACAGATAGCAGTTGTCGGAAAAAGGATATGCGTTTGCTGCGCAATACAAAAATGTAAGATTTCCATTGCTCGTGTGTGGTTTGCATCCTGACTGTTTGTCAGGGATACAAGAGCATCTGCATCAGCAATAAAAAGGGAAGCATTATTCATCATCTTGCCACAAGTATGTATCCATGTTTTGACTTAAATCTGTAGGGCCTGTCACATGGTGTTTTTCGGCCCATGTTGCTAATTCCAGGAGTCCTTTTGCTGTAGTGGAAGGGGATACGTGATACTGTTTCAGACCCGAAGCTAAAGCTTCTCGCACAATAGCAGCTTTGGGCTTGCCTGTTGTGACTGCAATACGCTCAACTTGCGTGCGTGTTTTTTCATCAAGATAGACAGTGGTAGGGAATAAGTTGCCTCGCATAGAGATGTGTTGAGTATAGGAAATATGTAGACACATTGCAAGTAGGAATACGAGGTGAAGGATCGTATTATCGTCGCTGCCTCTTCCAAATGGATGAAATATATACCTGTCCAGTGCGGGTATTTCGGCCAGAGTAGATGCCAATTTCATACCCGTTGTAGGTCCTCACAAGCATATTTTGTTCTCGTTTACTTCCGTGGTGCAATACATCGAGCGCATCTTTCTCTGATAGTCCCCATTGCTTTGCACGCATCTGGAAATTGCTGGTAAAGTACACGTCCTTTGGTATCGGGGTGCTAGTGGTGATCTGTGCTGCGGCTTCGCTGAGCGTTTGTTTCAAGCTATCCAGAATGCTCATATGGGGCGAGTATAGCAAGCGAGATAGAAAAGTCAATGTTTCACGATAGGTAAAGAGACACTGTACTCCATTGCCACACAATGACACTAAGCATAACAATTGTTCTTTGACAGTGCAGAGAAGAAAAATTGCCCTGTTTTTTGTCGAAAATAGGCGATTTCATGGGGATAATAGATAGGAGATGGTTTTCTAGGAAAAGGAGTGTTATGTTATAATTTTCATGTTTATGACTATTTTTACCAGCTTGATTATAGCGCATTGCGGCGATGTGTTCTAGAGGGTCGGCAAAAAACACTTTACAGAAGTTCCAATTACACGGGAGCTGAAAGAGCGTGTGTCGTCCCTGCCCCCACCTATGTGTTCCATTACACCACACAATCCTTCTTGTCGTGCCCAATCAATCGGGACTCCTGTCCCAATTGGAATCGGGACAAACTTGCCCGGTGAAGTTGGGACATTTCCCCCATCACAAAGGGACTCCTTGTCAGCTATGCTTTAGGCGAACAGTGACGATGAGAACAAACGGAACATCTCGCAGTCACAAAGTAACAAAAGTATAGAGCGCAGGATATTCCTGGAAGGAGGAACAAACTATGTCGTCATCTCTGTATCGCTTGAGCGGTGTCGTCCTACTCGTCGGCGGTGTGCTTGCTGCCATTGGTTGGCTCGTCAAATTTGGTCTTCCATCTACTGATATAGCACAGTACACCAGTCCTTTGTATGCGCCAGCCAATGCTCTCATTTCCATTGGTGCTCTGCTGGTCATTGCAGGTCTGTTAGGGTTTCATGCACGTCAGTCCAAACAAGCTGGCATTCTTGGCCTCGTTGGTATCGCACTTAGTTCTCTTTTGCTTGCAGTTGATGTTATTGGCGGTGCTGCTGGTGCCACTTTTATTCCACTCTTCGTGGGTCATCCTCAGGTGCTGAAGGTGCTGGCCGAGACAAATGTGCCTTTCGTCTTCCCTCTTCTCTTGCTAGGTGCTATTGGCATTCTGCTCCTGGGTATTGCCACTATCCGCGCACGTGTCTTTCCGCGTAGCGCAGGTATCCTCTTGCTTCTTGGCCTTGTCGCCTTTGTGGCATCGTTCGTAGTGCCGATCATCAATCCAATTGGGCCTGTACTTATCTATGCAGCGTTTGCGTGGAGTGGTATTGTGCTCGTACGTGGCAACGCCGTCACAATGCAAACTCCCGAACTTGTTCCACAAACAAGCTAGGAAGAGCATACACATCAAGGAGTACCTCCATGGCTACTAATCAGGAGGTACTCCTTCCATCAAACACAGTCTTACTGTACAAATAGTAATCTATCAATTAGAATAGTGTATACTATCAATGTGCCTTTGTTGCAAAGAGAGGGCATTGTTCGAGCATAAGCCACATAAATGGAGAAGGAGTAGAGTAATGAACCTTCCGTCTGCAACAGGTCATAAGCCTGGAACATTCGATGCACAAAGTTCTACAATATATCTCCATCGCCGCTGGCTCATCCTTACTCGTATCCTTTGGACGCTCTTTGTCGTTCTCACACTCTGGATTCTCTTTGCAAATCTGCCGATTTTCTTTATTGCCCTCCATACCATTTGTAGAGCAGCATCATGTGCCGATTACCAGCTTACTCCCTCTGCAGTACGAGCATTGCAATCCTTTGGTTTCTCTCTTAACAGTTATGCTCTATCATTTTTCGTTCTTAAATGTCTTTCAGTTCTCATCTGGTTTACAATTGCCTCAATTATTGTTTGGCAAAAGTACAATGATTGGTTCGCATTGCTGGTTGCACTCTTTCTTATTATGCTAGGGACGTTTGACAACATTGAGGTGGAGACAACACTGGCGGGAAGTCATTTCTTCCAGTGGTTCCTCACTACATTACTGGTCTTTCTCGCTTTTGTCATCTTCTTTTTAGTCTTTTCTCTCTTTCCTGACGGCAGGTTCCTGCCACGTTGGATGCTCTGGCCTTTCATTAGCTGGATTATCTTTCTTATACCAAATGCTTTCTTCCCTGGCTCGCCTTTCAATATATACACCTGGTCCGAGGCACTCGGAAATATCGTCTGGTTCGGTTTCTTAGTCACTCTTGGAATTGCTCAGATATATCGTTATAGGCATATCTCCGATTCTATACAACGACAACAAACCAAATGGGTCGTCTTTGCGATAGCGGTAGGGGTATCAGTTCTCTTTAGCCTTAGTGCGCTTGCAGCCATATTCCCTACCCTGAGTCAACCTGAATCACTTTTTCCCCTGGCGCATCAAATCATCCAGACCTTTGCCGGGCTACTTATTCCCCTCTCTATAAGTGTTGCCATTCTCCGCTACCGCCTCTGGGATATTGATATCATCATCAACCGTACCCTTGTCTATGGAGTTCTCACCGTGAGCACACTTGCACTGTATATATTCGTTGTGGTTGGACTTGGCAGCTTGTTGCAAGTGCAAGGCAACATTCTTCTCTCGCTGCTGGCCACCGGACTTATTGCCATAATATTCCAGCCCTTACGCAGTCGCCTCCAACGGAGCGTGAACCGCCTGCTGTATGGTGAACGTGACGAGCCCTACCAGGTCATCTCGCGCCTGGGACAGCGCATGGAGGCCACACTTGCTCCCGATGCGGTCCTACCTGCTATCGTTGAAACAGTGGCCCAGGCACTTAAGCTCCCCTATGCCGCAGTGACGTTGAAGCAAGACCAGGAATTTCCCATCGTTGCCTCCTATGGCAGAGCAGTAGATACATCGCTTCACGTACCACTTCTGTATCAGGCCGAGCAAGTAGGTGAACTGCTGCTGGCCCCACGCACCAGAGGTGACTCCTTTACGCCCGCTGACCGTCGTTTGTTAAATGATCTTGCTCGTCAAGCGGGAGTCGCTGCCCATGCTGTACGGCTGAACACTGATTTACAACATTCACGGGAACGCCTGGTAACGACACGAGAGGAAGAACGCCGCCGCTTGCGCCGCGATTTACATGATGGTCTGGGACCAGCCCTTGCCAGCATCACCCTCAAGCTTGACGCGGTACGCAACCTGCTTACACGTAACCCATCTGCTGCTGATGCTGTGCTGGTCGATCTCAAGAAACAAATGCAGACAGCTATTGCAGACATTCGTCGTCTTGTCTACGAGTTGCGTCCCCCCTCATTGGATGAACTTGGACTCCTTTCGGCTCTCCGTGAACAGGCAGATCAATATATGCACGATGGTTTGCACATCACCATTGATGCACCAGAGCAAATGCGGGCTCTGGCACACTTTAGGTGAAGCCCACTTGCTACTCTTGCATAGAGAGATCGTACTACAAAGAGAAAGACTTTTGTAGAAAGATGATGGGAAGAAGATGGAAGTGAAGCCAGCACTGGCCTTGCCAGATGGATTGGAAGTGATAGAGCTCGAGAAGATTGATGAGATACTCACCATCACGGCAGTTTCAAAGCAGATCTCCCCTTGTTGCCCGCTGTGTGGGACCCACTCTGCGCGGGTACATGGCTGCTACACGCGCCAACTCGCAGACCTGCCATGTGGGGGACAGCGCGTGCGTTTACAGATACAGGTCCGCAAGTACTTTTGTGATGTGCCCAGTTGTGCTCGGAAAATCTTTGCGGAGCGTCTCATGCCCTTTGTTGAACCCAGAGCACGTGTGACGCAGCGTCTCTCTCAGATCGTCCAGATCATTGGTCTCGCCACAGGTGGCAGACTCGGTGTCCGTGTCACAGATCGCTTAGGCATTCAGACCAGCAGGATGACGATTCTTCGACGCATCATGATGCTGCCAACGAAGCCAGCCGAACAGATAGCGCAGGTGGGCATTGATGATTTGCGCGTTCCGGCGTGGGCGTAAGTTTGGGACGATTGTCGTGGATTTACAAACTCACAAAGTTCTGGACGTGCTGGCAGACCGGACGACTGACACGCGCGTCCGCATGGATGGCGACCCACCCGGAAATTGAACTGGTGAGCAGAGATCGAGGAGGGGACTATGCTGCCGCAGCTAGGAAAGCGGCTCCTCAAGCCACACAGACCGCAGATCGCTTTCACATTTCAAAAATTTGACAGACACGGTTAAGCTGTCCTTAGCGAGCTTGCGTTCAGAGATTCGCAAAAATGCTGAGAAAACGGCGCGTCAAGAAGTCTCGGCAGAAGCTCGGAAAGCTCACAACGATCAAACCAAAGCGTTTTCTATCAAAACCTGGCAACCCGCACGAGACCCCGGCTTTGAACGCGCTCGTTTGACGCGGCGCGTGCAACGCTATGACCGCTACCAACAAGTGGTTGCACTTCACACACAGGGTTTTGAGCAGGCAGAAATCGCTCATCGTGTGGGGTTAAGTACACGAACCATTCAAAAGTGGCTCAAAGCGGGGGCGTTTCCTGAAGCAAAGCAACGGAGGAAACGGCGAAGCCTGTTTGACCCCTACGCTCCCTATGTTCTCAAAAGGTGGAAGGAAGGATGCAAAAATGGCTCGCAACTGTACCGGGAGATCAAAGAGAGAGGATATACAGGAACGGAAAGACAGGTGTATCGATTTCTCTTACCTCTTCGAGAGCAATTACCACTTGCTCAAACGGTTGAGGCTCCTCAAACGCCTGTCCAAGATTTTTCAGCCCATGAGGCGGTCTGGCTGTTTGTTCGTCACCCCAATGATCTGGATGAAACGGAACGAGTGACGTTAGCTGCCATCCTCTCGGAAAGCGAGACGGCCAAGACGATGTATCAACTCGTCCAAGAGTTTCGGCAGATTCTGCATCAGCGTGAAGGAGAAAAACTTGACGATTGGCTGGCGAAAGTCCGAGCCAGCCAGATCCGCGAATTGCAGAGTTTTGTGAGTGGGATTGAACGAGACAAGGCGGCTGTGGTCGCAGGACTGACCCTTCCTCAAAACAACGGTTTGGTCGAAGGAAAAGTGAACAAACTAAAGCTTATCAAGCGCATGATGTATGGGCGGGCGAAATTTCCTTTGCTGCGTCAGCGTGTTCTCCATGCTCTGTAGCGAGAAGAGGGTCCTTACTCGCGTGTGGAGGCATGACGACGATTCTTCATCACAAAGAACACAACAATAGGCGCGACACTTGATGACGAACCGTTTAGGCAACTCCATTGACATCTATGCAATCGTTTTTTGAGCTGACACTTCAACCTCTGTTACCAAGGAGGTCTCAACGTTTCTTCTCCTAGTGGGATCAGAAGTATCTCGGGGACACGATAGTGCCATCGTACATACACATCGCAAAGCACCATTCCCACCAAGGCACATGTGTAAACCCAGAGGCCAACTACCGTAGGGGTGTAAAACAGAGTAGACACGGCGAGCAAGATCATTGAGAGACTTAAGAACATCTTGACCCCCCAGATCAGAAGCGAAAACAATCTCGTCACGTGCCATAACCAAAGGAGAGAACAGATTACATTGAGTCCAAACACGACCGAAGCCGTAAGAGACCATCCTGTTGCTGCCCAGTTGAGCGAGTATGTTCCTAGAGGGACTCCCAAACCATTGCTCCCGCTGTCCGCTGACCACGGGAGATACAGCGCAAACCAAGCAATTAGGGAAAAGAGCAAAGAGAGCAGCAGAAAGATACGTGGGAAGGAGAAAGAAGACGCATCGTCGTAGGAAGAGTCACTGTACGTATGGGGTGAATGTAACATCTCTGCAATCCTTCCGACTCAACGAGTCCAACATCGTAGTAGTTGGAGTATGTCACACAAACCAACGCTAATAGGCGATCAGTTGACAGCATATTTCTATCAGTACTAGCATTATACACTATATTTAGATAAATATCAAATAAAAATATGAAATAAACAAGTAAATGCAACAAAAGGTAGGACTCCGTTAAGTGGTGAAAAAGTCAGGAGGGCTTGAAAACCCGTGACTCATTGGCAATGCTGTACCTATGAAAAAACAACAGCAACCACCAATGAACACGTCAGAGCAATTTTGCCCCAATGAGAGGTGTTTGGCAAGAGGCAAAATGGGAGAGGGAAACATTCGTGTTCATGATCGTCCCCGACAACGCTATCGTTGTCAACAGTGCAAATGTACGTTTAGTGCCCGACGAGGAACAATGCTGGAAGGGCTTCGTAAGCCAACCGAGTTGATTGTGATTGTGGTGACATTACTGGCCTATGGATGTCCTGTGCAAGCCGTTGTTCACGCCTATGGTCTGGATGAACGAACCGTGGCGAGGTGGCGAGACCGTGCAGGAAGCCACTGTCAGCAGCTTCACCGAGCAGTCGTTGAACAAGGCAATTTGGACTTGATGCATGTGCAAGCCGACGAAATCCGAGTGAAAGGACGCTCGATGGTGGCATGGATGGGACTCTCGATGATGGTTTCGACGAGATTGTGGTTGGGAGGGGTGGTAAGTCGAACGCGTGATACAGCCCTTGCAGATCGGATGATGGCTCAAGTACGAGCGTGTTCGCGAACAGCATGCACTCTGTTGATATGTACAGATGGCTGGGCAGCGTATCCCAACAGTATTTGCCGAGCGTTTCGAGAGAAAGTCAAAGAGACGGCGGGAAGGGGGCGGTGTTGCTTGCGGGTGTGGTCGGAACTGTGTATCGCCACGGTGATCAAACGAGCGGAGAAGAAACGGGTCGTCGAAGTGACGAGAAAGATGACGCGAGGAACAGCAGAGCAAGCAGAGCTTCTCTTGAAAGCATCACGCGGAGGAAGCACGCTCAATACCGCCTTTATCGAGCGGCTCAATGGAACGATGCGAGAGCGTCTGGCATCTTTGACCCGCAAATGTCGTCATGCTGCTCGGAAGGTGGAAGCGTTAGAAACCGGAATGTATCTGATTGGATGCACCTACAACTTCTGCTTTGCCCATCACGAGTTGAGCACAGCACAGCAGGTGGGATATGCCTGTACCCCTGCGATGGCAGCAGGAGTCACCGATCATCTGTGGAGTATTCACGAGGTTCTGACGTACAAAATTGCGCCTGCATCTTGGGTTGAACCCAAACGACCACGACGGTCTCGAAAGAATGCGGGAGCAGAGGTGACACTTGCTCACATGAGTGGTGACACATAGTAAAAGTGCCCATTGCGATAAAAAAGCGGGTTCGTGTCAGCCAAGGCTGCACGTGGAGCCGATGTGCTTCCTCGACCAAACACATTGTATCGCAACAAAAGCTGTAAACATGAGTAATCTATCACGTTAGTCAGTGTCCAGAGGTGATGCTTCCGAAGCGACCGCGAGGGCGACCTCGCAAACATCCCTTGCCTGATCCGACGCTGCCCAAGCGACCGCGAGGACGACCTCGCAAGCTCGCTTGAACACCTTCACCAGTTAGGGGTAGAGCTACGTAAGCTGTCACCAGGGGCAGAGTAGCGGGCTTAAAGTGTATTTTATGTAAGAGATGTTTTTAACGAAAGGGATAGAAGTACCGGACACAGACTTCATATCCGGTACCTCATTACCTAGCACTTAAGAGCAGCTCTTTCTAAGTGCTTATGCTCTTGACAGCCTTAGTGCGTTTGGTAGGCGGTGATCCTCATAATGGTCAACTATGTCGATGCGTAGCCAAAGCTGAATTCGCTCGTTTTCAAACGCTGTTTCTGGTAGTTCCTTGAGAAAGCGTTCAAATGTAGTCAAGACGGTCACAAACTTTTCCTCAATGGCTTCACGAGTCCATTGCTGGTAGCCTTCAACCACCTCTGCATTGAATGCATTCACATCTGAACGTGGGACGAGGTGGCCGCTTAGGATTATGAATGATCGTTGCATAGACCGCTCCCACCAAGCCAAGACATGCACGAGCACATCCTGGACGCGAGAAAATCCTTGTTTCTGTGCATAGAGACCTTGTTCTTCCTCTCGTAACTCGTGTAATCGAGAGAGATACTGTTTCCATCCCTGCTCAAGAGCTGCTAAAAGGTCCTGACGGTGGAAGTGCCGATTATCTGATACCATCGTTTCCTGTCCTTTGCGAATAATTAACAGTAGTGCTGATTGTACGTGCTCCGAACGCTTCCCTCCTCTTTTGCGAGAGAAGGCGTTACCTGTTTACAAGAAGTTCAAACAACTGTTTACGATCAGTCGTATTCTTGACGAGAAAAACTTTCTCCTTATATTTCGCGAGATACATTCGCACAAACTTTTCTGTAGGTGGTATGGCAATCTCCCGAGAGGTTTCAAGATACCTCTTGAAAAACTCTTCTGTAGGTGGTAGAGCAATCTCCCGAGAGGTTTCAAGATACCTCTCAAGAGATTCTACTGAAGGTCTATCAGCAGCATCTTGGTTTAAGTAATAGCGGCGCGTATAGAGTAAGAGCTTGAAGAGTGCTTTTACACCGTTGATGCCGGGATACGGATTAGTGCCGCGGAGACTGTTCGAGATGTGGCGATACACAATGCGCCAAGCAGCTACAGGCCAAGAGACCTCAAGCAATACAATGTAATCAGCGCGATACAGCAGCGGTTCTGTCCAAATGAGATAAATACCTTCTGTAATCCATGCTGGTTGCTTTGCGGTAGCAATGGCGTTTTCTAGTTCCCAGTTCACCTTATCAAGGTCATAATGAGGAATATGAAATCGGGAAGATACATCTTGTGCCAATGTTGTCTTTCCGCTACCAGGTCCTCCAAGAATGTGTAGTTTTACCACGGTTTTTCCTCTCTCGCAGGTAGAGTACAAGCGGCTTTGCCATTTATTTTTGTCCAATGTACAGGAAGTGTCCCGTCATTCCCAGCCCCTCAGGTGTTTTCCCTGTCTCCTCAATCAGGTCAAGCCAGATGTTCGCTTGCTCAGGTGAAAGCTTGAGCAGATTCTCTTCATAGCTTTGTGCGAACGATTCGACGCCTACGAGTGCAATCTCCTGAAAACCAATGAAATCAGTACGGAATTCAGCAATGGTGGTCAAGTGCTGGTAAATGCCCTGAAGAGTGGTTCTGGCACACTTTAGGTGATGCAAATTGGTGAGTATTGCACGTGAACAGATCCTTTCAGATATTCTACAAAGCATGGAGGACACGTTGACGCAACAAGGGAAATTTTGCCCGGCCATACAT
>JAABUQ010005324.1_pt1 | contig 20680 bp, 15 predicted proteins | sample 5560001 | NCBI WGS metagenome assembly JAABUQ01 (sample SAMN10711888, study PRJNA513371) | rock metagenome | isolation source: Antarctica rocks | place: Antarctica: Victoria Land, Finger Mt nord | collected 2015-12-18
GAGGGGTGGAGGCACGCGGAAACGGGGGCCGATGGGAGGCATTCGCCATTCCCGCTGTCTCCCGTTTCCCCCTCGGCCCGCCCTTTTTCAACACGCTCCGGGGGTTATTGACCTATTCTTATGGGGCAACGAATGCAATGCACAGAGACTTCGCTAAGAGGAGGAACGCATGACCCCATTTCGCGGCACATGGTACATCGCGCCAACGACATTCCAGCCCGACGGCTCGATTGATCTCGATAGTCAACGGCGTCTCATTGACGCGGCGATCTCATGGGGGGTGGATGGTCTCACCGTGCTCGGCGTCATGGGCGAGGCGAATGCGCTCTCAGACAATGAACGTCACGCGGTTCTCGCTGCCATCCGTGATGCAACTGCGGGGCGGGTGCCCATCGCGGTCGGCTGCACCGCGAGCACTACGCACGGCGCGATTGCCCTGACGCAGGAAGCGCGTAATTTCGGCGCGGTCGCCGCGATGATCTCGCCACCAACGCTCCTGACCAACATCGACGTTCTCCCCAATTTTTATGCGCGCATCGCGCACGAGGGGGGCTTGCCGCTCATTATTCAGGACCATCCTGCTTCCAGCGGTGTCACGATACCCGTGAGCATGATTCTGCGCTGCGTCGAGGCAAGCGGTGCAGTGGCCGTGAAGCTGGAGGACGCACCGACACCCCCGAAGATCACCCGGCTCCTCGCCGCACATGCCGGGTTGCCGATCTTTGGCGGTCTCGGTGGCGTCTCGGCACTCGGTGAACTGAGCCGGGGCGCATGTGGCACGATGACGGGCTTCGCCTACCCGGAGGTGCTGAGCGCAGTTCGCCATGCAGTCGAGGCGGCAGACCCGCACACCGCCGGACGGATATTCGACCGCTATCTGCCCCTGATCCAGTTCGAGGGCCAGCCGGTGGTCGGGCTGGCGATCCGCAAAGAGTTGCTACGACGACGCGGCGCGCTCTCCCATCCTGTCACACGGGGCTTTGCCCCAGGCATTGACGCGATCACGGATGCGGAACTGGACGATGTTCTCGACCGTGTCGGCATCGTGCCGGGGATCGCACCATTCGCCGTTCCCGCGATATAACCAGCGCGTTTCCGACGTCAACGGCGGCGGCGCGAGGGTGACTAGTGAACATCAAGCGCGTCCTCAGTTTTATCGCGAGAACGGACGCGCTCCGGTACAAACGCTTGAAGAAGCGTGTGAGTATTTCACGGGCTGCGCCACTGCCCGCGACGCAGCCGAACGCGCAGTGACGCATTGATTTCCTCAAGAATGGTGTAATAGGCGGGTGGGGCTTCCAGATTCTTTGACGACATACCGACGCAAAACTGCTATCATCCGCGTCTCGCGTGGGCAACGGGACGAAGGCATGATCGCAATTGCCGTCCGATCCGGGAATGGGCGGGATGGAGTAATCGCCGCGATCAGCATCGTGGAACCGGAGTTACGACTGACGGCGGAACGCTTGCCTGCGGCGGGGTGCGCGCGATACGCGAAACCGCAACGGCGATCAGCGCGGCGTGGCAGGCCATTGCTCCCCGGAACGAACGGGCATGGGTACTGGCCGGGACATACGCATGTATCGCATGGGTCAGCATGGTTTGGTATTTCTTGGGCAGGTATCTGGAGGGAGCGCAAATGACCGCATCCACACACACACGAATCTCACGACGGCAACTCCTTGCAGGGGCGAGCGCACTCGGGGCGGCAGCGGCCCTTGCGGCTTGTGGCGGCACGGATGTCGCTACCCCGACTGCGGCTCCGGCGGCCGGCGGTGCCCCCGCGACAGGCGGCGCAGCGACGAGCGCGCCGGTGGTGCTCGGCACCGTGCAGCCCACTGCCCTGCCGCAATTTGCTGCCACCACCGCCCCGGCTACCACGGGTTCGGCAGCGGTGCCGACGACTGCCCCCGCAATGACGGGTAGCGCGACAATGGCTGCGGCTCCATCGGCTGCCCCGACCGCTGCCCCAATGGCAATGGCTGCCGCCGCTGCTCCGATGGGTATGAAGGGGGGCACGGTCAAGTTCCCGATCAACTCCGATGGCGTGCCGAACCCGATTACGGCGCCGGGCGGTCTCGCCAGCATCTTCACGAATAAGGCGCTCTTCAATGGCCTCGTGCGCTACAATAGCAAGACCCTCAACCCGGAGGGCGATCTCGCGGAGAAGTGGGAAGTGGGCGCGGGCGGCAAAGAGCTGACCTTCACCCTGCGCCCAAATGTGAAGTGGCATGACGGCCAGCCCTTCACGGCAGACGACGTGAAATTTACCTTCGATACGATGCTCGATAAAAAGGTCAATGCGCGCTTCCGCTCGAACATCAAGGGTGTGAACGCCATCGTCGTCAACAGCCCCACCTCGGTAACGCTAAAGCTCGATACCGCCCTGCCTAGCCTGACTATTCAACTCGGCTACAACATTCACATGATCCCGAAGCACTTGCTGGACGGGCAAGACCTCAACGCCCCGAAGGATTTCCTTGCCAAGCCGGTTGGCACCGGCCCCTTCAAGCTCGTCGAGTACACACCCGGTAGCACTCTCACCGTGGAACGGTACGACCAGTTCCACTTCGGCGCGCCCCTGCTTGACCGCCTTCAGTTCAAGGTGGTGCCGGATATTAACGCCCAACTGGCGCAACTCAAGAGCGGCGAACTCGACTTCGTGCTCCTTGAACCCGACCAGGCCGCCACGCTCAAGGGCGATACGAACGTCGTGATCCAGAACGCGGCGCAGGTGAACTACTACTTCATTGCCTACAACAACGACCGCCTACTGTTCAAGGACAAAGCGGTGCGCACCGCCCTCGGCACCGCGCTTGACCGTGCAGGCATTGTCAAGGATGTACTCGGCGGCGCGGGACAGGTCGCCAATGGCCCGATCAATCCGTTGCTCGCGTGGGCCTATACCGACGATATCCCGAAAGTCTCGTATGACCCGAAAGCGGCGGGCGCGATGCTCGACGCGGCAGGCTGGAAGCTCGGTGCGGACGGCATCCGCGCCAAAGACGGGCAGAAGCTCACGTTCGAGTTGATCGTGGACAAGGGCAATACCTCCCGCGAGAGCATCGCGCAGATCGCGCAGCAGGCATGGAAGGCGATTGGCGTGGATGCGAAGGTCACGGTGATGGAGTTCAACGCCTCGCTCGACCGCTTCGTGACCAGGGGCGACTACGATGCTATCGTGGAGTATTACATTACCCCGCCGGACCCGGACGTCTATGCATGGTACACCACGGGGGGATCGAGCAACCTGTGGAAGTATTCGGACCCGATGGTAGATGACCTGCTCTCAAAGGCCCGCGCCGAACTGGACCAGGCAAAGGCGGGCGCGCTCTATAAGCAAGCGCTCGGCGTGCTCGGCACGGATCAACCGATTACCTTTCTGTACTACCCGCAGGAGATCCGTGGCTTGCGCGCGCGCCTGCAAAACGTGCCGGCCGTCGGTATTCGCGACGCCATCGTCTACAGCTACCAGTGGAGCATCAAGCCGTAGTGCGTGGTGTCGCGTGCCGGACGCCAGGTGCTGAATGGACATGCGTAATGCCCAATGTTTCAGCGTGGTGGTAATGATACACATGGCGCTTGCCGACAAAGGAGGGATTGTGGGCGCGTTTCTGGTGCGGCGGGTGGGGCAATCGCTGGTGCTGCTGCTGCTGGTAACAATGGTGACGTTTCTGCTCATTCACTCGGCGCCGGGGGGGCCGAGCATTCTGCTCAACCCCGATGTCTCCAAAGAGCAGGCGCAGCAGATCGGCGCGAACCTGCAACTCAATGACCCGCTACCCGTGCAGTACGCGCGCTGGCTCGGTGGTCTTGTCCGGCTGGACCTCGGCACGAGTTACGTGCAGGAGCAACCCGTGACGCGGGTAATCGGGCGGCGTTTAGGCGCGACCCTTGCCCTCGCGGGGCTGTCGCTCGTGCTCGCGCTGCTTGTCGCGGTACCGCTCGGCATCCTCGCCGCCGTACGCCGCAACAGCTTCGTGGATCACCTCGCGGCCTTTCTCTCGCTCTTTGGCGTGGCGGTGCCGGTGTTCTGGTACGGCCTCATCCTGATCGTTATCTGCGGGGTCTGGCTGCACATCCTCCCTTCGGGTGGCCTCGCGGATGACCCTGCCACCTTCAATTTCGGCGACCGCGTCCGGCATCTCATTCTGCCGACGCTCGTGCTCGGCACCACGGCGATGGCCCAGTTCACGCGCTACATGCGCAGCGGCATGGTGGCGGTGCTGTCAGACGACTACGTGCGCACCGCCCGCGCGAAGGGGCTATCCGAGCGCGCCGTCCTTTTCCGCCACGCCCTGCGCAACGCCCTCATCCCCGTGGTCACGATCATCGGCGTCGTCATTCCCCGATTGATCGGCGGTGCGGCGATCACTGAGAAAGTTTTCTCGTATCCGGGCATGGGCAGCCTCGCCGTGGATTCCGCCTTTCAACGCGATTACCCCGTGGTGATGGGTGTCACGTTGCTCGTCGGCGTGGCGGTAATCGCGGGCAACCTGCTCACGGACGTGCTCTATGGCATCATTGACCCGCGTATCCGCGTAGGTGAGCGGGCAAAGGGGTAAGGCATCATGGAGCGAATGGCGAGCGAACCGAACGCGGTGGCGGTGCCGGGCACAACGCCAAGCGTCCTTGCCCGCGCGGGCGCACCGCGCAGTGAGTGGCGGGCGGCGGGGCGCGTGATCGCGCGCAACCGGTTGGCGCTCGCCGCGCTCGTCTTCCTCGTGGCCGTGCATCTGATCGCGGTGTTCGCGCCCCAGATTGCCCCGGCTGACCCGGATAAGATCGCTACCTTTCGCAAGTTTCAGCTTCCGGGCGCGGAACACCTGCTCGGCACGGACGAACTGGGGCGCGATGTGCTCTCGCGTCTGATCTTCGGCTCGCGCGTCTCGCTGATCGTTGGCAGCGTCTCGATGGCGCTTTCGCTGCTCATCGGGCTACTGATTGGCGCGGTCGCGGGCTATGCGGGCGGCGCGGTAGATGGCGTGCTGATGCACTTCACGGACGGCGTGCTGACGATTCCGACCTTCTTTCTCGCGCTCATCACCGTCACGGTCTTTGGTACATCTATCGAGAACATCATCCTCGTGATCGCGCTCACAAGCTGGATGGTAGTCGCGCGTGTCGTGCGGGGCGAGGTACTACGCGCCAGCACCACCGACTACGTGCTCGCGGCCCGCGCGGTCGGCGTCTCGCCCGCCCGGCTCATCTGGCGGCATGTGCTGCCGTCTGCCATACCAAGCATCATCGTCACTGCGACCTTGGGCGTGGCGAACGCGATTCTCACGGAATCCGCGCTCTCCTACCTCGGCGTCGGGGTGCAACCGCCCGCCAGCACCTGGGGCAACATGCTCTCCAACGCGCAGAACTACCTGTTCCGTCGCCCCGATCTCGCCATTTACCCCGGCGCGCTGATCTTTCTCACCGTGCTCGCCTACAACTTCTTTGGGGACGCACTGCACGACGCACTCGATCCCCGCTACCGGCATAAATCGTCCTAACGCACCCCACCCCCGGCCCCTCTCTCTTAGCTACGCTGGGAGAGGGGCCGGGGGTGGGGTGGATTCACCCACGAATTATAAGGAGATTGCATGACCACAACGGCATCAGACCTGATCGCGGCGGTACAAACGGCGGTAGACCCCACCCGTCTCGCCGTGTACGAGGCAGGGCGGCTCGTGCATGATCTCTCCGCTCGATGGGAGGAAGCGCGATGAGTGTGACCGATATTGCCGCTCTACCCGGCGTTGCGGCGTTGGAAGCCGCCCTTGTCGGTGCCGTGGACGCGGAGCGGATGGTGCGCGATGTGCGCTATTTGAGTACGCTGGAACGGCACAGCGGCACCGCCGCCGAGCGCGCCGCCTTCGCCTATATCGCCGGACAATGCCGCGACGCGGGCATCACCGATGTGCGCGAATATAGCTTTGATGCCTACCTCTCGTTTCCCGTCGCGGGGTGGCTGTATGTCTCCGGTGTCGGCCCGGTGAAAGCGAAAACGCGCGCCTTTGCCGCCTCCACGAACGGGCAAATTGTGGAGGGCGAGATCGTCTACGTACCCTCGAAGGCGGGCACGGCCCTGTTCAGCGGTGATGGCTCACGCGATTTCGACGACTACGATGTGCGCGGCAAGATCGTACTCAGTGACCGGGGCCGTCCGGACGCAATTCTTGCTGCCGGAAAGGCGGGCGCGCTCGGTCACATTCACTACTGGGCGAGCGACGAAGACGCGATCCACGAGCAGATCACCACCACGATCTGGGGCACGCCGACACCGGAAACGATTGGTCGCCTGCCCACGATTCCCAGCATCGGCGTCACACGGGCGGATGGCCTGCACCTTGTGGAAGCGGTCAAAGGCGGCGGCGTTATTGCCCGCCTGAGCACGCATGTGCAGACCGAGTGGCGGCGCGTGCCGCTCGTGGTAGCGCATATCGCTGCGGCGGGGTGTGACGACTGGGCCTTCTGTAATGGGCATGTGGACTCGTGGTACACCGGCACTACGGACAACGCCACTGGCAATGCCGCCTGCCTCGAAATTGCCCGCATCGCCTGGGCACAGCGCGAAAAACTGGCACGCGGGGTGCGCGTCGCATGGTGGCCGGGGCACTCGCAGGGACGGTACGCGGGCAGCCAGTGGTACGCGGACAACTTCTGGGCTGATCTGCACGACCATGCACTCATCAACCTCAACATTGACAGCCCCGGCGCGGTGGGCGCACATCTCTACGACGTGGTGACGATGGGCGCGGAGACCGAGGCCTTTGCGACTGCCCTCGTTCAAGACCGCACGGGCCAGCGCCCGGAACCGGAACGCCCTTCCCGCGCGGGCGACCAATCATTCTGGGGCGCAGGCGTGCCCAGCCTGTACATGCTGCTCTCGAATATCCCGAAAGCGCAGCAAGCGGCGGTCGGCGGTTGCGGCATGAACTGGTGGTGGCACACCGAATCCGACACGATTGAGACGGCGGACGCGGACGTACTCGCGCTCGATACGACGATCTACGCCGCCACGCTCGCCCGCGTCTGCGGTGGCCCCGTGCTGCCGTTTACCCTTGCGGCGAGCGCGCGTGAGATCGCCACCCTGCTCGAACGCTATGGGGAGCAGGCGGGTGACCGCTTCGACCTCGCACCGGCGCACGAGGCGGCAGCAGCGTGTGTGGCGGCGTGCGCGGCCCTCGATAAGCGGGCGGAAGCCTTGATCGCGGCGGATGCGGTCCCGACGCGCGATGCGGCGCGGGCAGTCGTCGCGGCGCAGAAAGGCGTGACGCGCGCCCTTGTACCGCTCCGGTACACGGCGGGCAACCTCTTTGAGCCGGATGCCGCCATGCCCGCACCCGCGCTCCAACTCTTGCGCGGTATCACCGAACTGGTAACACTTCCGCCAGAATCGGACGCCGCGCGCTTTCTCGCCACCGCCCTCGTGCGGCGGCGCAACGCCGTTTGTCACGCCTTGCGTGCCGCCACGACGGCGGCAAACGGGATCGGGATCGGGAATTGAACCGCGAAGGCGCGAAGGAAATACAAAGAGAAAACAGTAATTTGTCTGTTTCTTTGTCCCCCTTCGCGCCTTTGCGCCTTCGCGGTTCACATGTATTGATCGAACGCATTGATGGGAGGAGATTGCGAAATGGCACGGGAAACAATGGCACCGGCAATCACACAGTGGCAGGGCGGGGAGGCCGAGAGGGCATTTCTCGACGCGCTCTCACTCGACATGCCGTGGGCGTTGGTGGAGGAGTTTAGCAACTATGTGCGCGAGAGCGGTACCGAGGGCGAGGCACAGGCGGTCGCGGCGATCACCCGGCGGCTGACCGAGTGGGGTGTGCCCCATACCGTGCATCACCCACGCTGCTGGATCAGCCTGCCGCGTGGGGCCACCGTCACGGTTTCTCTCACCGATGGCACCACGCGCGCGCTTTCCGGCACCACGCCCGCCTTCTCGATTCCCACACCGGACGCGGGCCTCACTGCCCCCGCATCGTTTTTGCAGGCGGCGCACGCCACAAGCGTGAGCACGATCTTCACGAGCGGCCTCGGTGATGTCGCACCGGGCGAGATTGCCGGCAAGATCATCGTGCTCGATAGCCTGCCGATGCCGGCGCGCGTCGGCGATCTTTCGCGCCTCGGTGCCGCCGCCGCCGTGTTCATCAGCCCCGGTGCGCGCGTGCATGAAGGCATCTGCACGCCGGTCTGGGGCACGCCTGACCTCGACACCGTGGGCAGTGTGCCGACACTCTCCGTCGCGGAGGTCAACAAGCCCGACGGCGCGTGGCTCAAGGAGCAGATCGCGGCGGGCATGATACAATCCGTGACCATCCAGACAAAGCTCGACACGCGCTGGCGCGAGATTCCCGTGATCGTCGCGGAGATCGGGGGGGCGCAGACGCCGGAGGAGTTCGTGCTCGTGCATGGGCACCTCGATAGTTGGGGCGAAGGCATCGGTGACAACGCCACCGGCGACGCCACCCTGCTCGAACTCGCCCGCGTCCTGCACGCGCACCGGCAGCAACTCGCGCGCTCGGTGCGCGTGGCGTGGTGGAGCGGGCACTCGCACGGACGCTACGCGGGCAGTACGTGGTACGCGGACACCTTTGCCCTCGACCTGATGGCGCACTGCGTCGCGCAGGTGGACTGCGACTCCCCCGGCTGCCGCTGGGCGACCGAGTACCGCGACATCGCGTGGACGCCTGAACTCGGCGCCTTCACGCAGGCGGCGATCCGCGATGTCACGGGCTTGCCCGCCGAGGGCGAGCGCCCGCCGCGCGCGGGGGATTACAGCTTCAACAACCTGGGAATCAGCGGCACGCTGATGCTTTCCTCCACGATGCCCGACGCACTGCGGCACGAAAAGGGGTACTACGCCGTGGGCGGATGCGGCGGCAACATCGCGTGGCACTCGGTGGACGACACACTGGAAATCGCCGACCGCGAGAACCTGCTGCGCGACATTCGCGTGTATGGCGCGGTCGTGTGGCGGCTGGCGAACGCACCGATCCTGCCCCTCGACCTCGCGGCGGCGGGCGAGGCCATCGCCGCCGCACTCGCAGAGTATGCCACCGCCCTCGGCGACCGGGGCGATCTCGCCCCCGCGCAGGCAGCGGCGGCGACGTTCGTTACTGCCGCACGGTCGTTTATCGCACATGCTACAGCAATGGATGCCCATACGGGCGCGGCGACGAACGCGAAGATGTTGCGGGCGGTACGGCACCTCACGGCGCTCTCGTTCGCCGAGCGGGGTCACTTCCGGCAGGAACCGGCGCTCGACGTACCGCCGTTGCCGGACATGGCGGCCGCCGTGCGTGCGCTGGCCGAGGCGCCCGCAGAGAGTACGGCGGCCGGGGTCGCCCGCACCTCACTCGTGCGCGCCCGCAACCGCGCGGCGTACGCCCTCAGCGAAGCCGCGCGGGAACTCGCGTAGCGTTACACGAGCCACTAACTCCCGGCTTTTTCATCAATAAGGGGGAAGCCCAAGCCCCCTTATTGATGAAGCGTAAAGGAACGACGCACTTAGTCGTCGTTATGGCGCGGGCGAAAGGCGGCGGGGTCATAGGTGAAGGCGCGTTTCCCACTTGCGAGTGGGCGTGGGGCGGGGGGACGAAAGAGGTAGCCTGCCACGGGTGTGCCGTCCTTCAGGTGTTCCCGCACGATGCGCCGCGCGTGGGCGACGTCCACCCGTGCGTAGCGCACCGTTTCTCGCGCTTCCTCCCGCATGTCCGACTGCATTGTTGGCATGACATCCACCGATGGCCCGAAATCACAGCGGTTGCGGCAACTGCTCGGAAGCAGCGTTACGCGCTCTTCCAGACCCTGTGTCGCAACCTCGTGCTCCATTGCCGCCAGCACCGCGCGTGCCCCGGCAGGCGTGCAGTTGCGTCCAAAACAAACCTGAACGCAGTAGGCTCGTGTGTCGCTATCCATATCCATCTCACGTTGCGTTTACGGGTAGCGCGATGACGGCGACGTGCCGTTGTTATCTCGATGCCCCGCGTCGCTCGTCGCACGTTACTCCCACAGGTTTCAATCCTCACACGGCGGGAAGCCGGGTGCGACCTGAGCGCGGCGTTGCCGCCACTAAAGGAAGTGTACCACCGCACCGTGTCCTGCTTCCGCGCACTTTGCCCGCAAGAACCGGATAGCTCAATGCTTGCTCACCCCGCATGATGAAGGTGAGGCGTACGACACCACGCCGCGATGCGGAGATAACGAAAGGACGCAGGACACGATGACGCACCCCTCGACATCCCCCTCGGCGCACCCATTTCGCTTTGGCGTGATCGCCGAGCATATCCCGTCACGCAAGGTATTAGTCGCGACGGCGCAACGGGCCGAGGCGGCGGGATACGCCACGCTGCTCATCCGGGACCACTTCATTGCCGAGCCATTCGGAGACCAGCTTGCCCCGCTGCTCGCGCTGATGCTGGCGGCGGCGGTGACGCGCACGCTCCGTGTAGGCACGATGGTGATTGACAACGATTACCGCCATCCCGTGATGCTGGCAAAAGAGGCGGCGACGCTCGATCTGCTCTCCGGCGGACGGCTCGAACTTGGCCTCGGCGCGGGGTGGGCGCGCGACGAGTACGCGGCGGCGGGGATGCCCTACGATGCGCCCGGCGTACGCATCACGCGGCTTGCCGAAGCGGTGCGCATTCTCCGAGGGCTGTGGTCGGGGGAGGCCTTCAGCTTCGCGGGCGAACACTACACCGTGGCGGGTCTCACGAACTTTCCCCTGCCCGTGCAGCGCCCGCTCCCCCTGCTCATTGGTGGGGGCGCGAAGCGGATGCTCTCGCTCGCCGCGCGGGAGGCGGACATCATCGGCATTCTCACCTCCTCAGTGGCGACGGGTACGCTCGTCAGCGAGGTGAACGAGCGGATGCCCGCACGGGTGGCGGAAAAGATCGGCTGGATTCGGGACGCGGCGGGCAACCGCTTTCCCGCCATCGAACTGAGCGCCATCATCACCCTGCTCATCACGGACGACCGGGAAGCGGTAGCGGCGCGTTATGCACGCGATACCGCGTGGGGCGGCGTCACGGTCACAGACGTACTGGCGATGCCCAGCGTGTTTATCGGCACCGTGGACGAGATCGCGGCGGACATGCGGGCGCGGCGGGAGCAATTCGGTTTCTCATACTTCGTCGTCTCGGACGCCTTGCTCGACGCTGCCGCGCCGCTCGTTGCCCGGCTCGCCGGAACGTGAGCGCGTGTGCGCTCACGTCTTGGCGATAATGCCATGCAAGCCACTAATTGCCATGGCAGTCACTGTTTCCAAGCAACCAGGCTGGTACGGTGACTGCACGACCTGATATCGCCCGCTACCGTACGTGTCCGCCGGGCAGAGGTAGCCGAGCGTGCCGTTCGTGACCGTGAGGATGAGCACGGGCCGGTCAGGAAAGGCGGCGCGCACCTGCCGCTGCAAGACGTTGTACGGCTCGTCGGGCACGGCTAGGAGCAAGGCATCGCCCAGCCGCCAGCACCAGAGCGTCAGGTGTTGCACGTTCGCCTCACCGATTGCCTCACGGATCATCAGTTGCCGCTGCGTTTTCTCCCATGTGGGCCGGTCGGTGGTGGTCTCCATGCGTTCGCGCAGCGTCGCCGCCGGTAGGTATTCACGTAACGGTACGTCTCCGATCATTGCCGCATTGCCAAGCAGCATGTCGCCCGCGCGCTCGTCAGCGGTCGCTGTCTCGTACCGCCAGACGCCAATGTCCGCGCCCGACGGTACGATGCCCTGATAGGCGTACGTCATGCCAGGTGGCGGCAGGGCCTCAATGGCGCTCGCCGCCGCGTAACCGAGGATGCGCCCGTTCCGGTCTGCGACTGTGGGATCGCCGACGAAACCCTCTTTCGGGCCGAGTTCGCCGTCCGCGCCGTGCAGGAAGACCGCAGGGGCGTGAAACGCGCGTTCGAGGATTTCTCGTGCCGCGCCGGGGTAATCCGGCGAAAGCAGCTGGTTGTCCCACGCCAGCGTGGTCGGGTGGCAGCCGTAATTGAACAGTGTCGCCCGCACCGTGCCGTCGTCCGCCGTGGCGCGACCGACGAGCAGCGTGTCGTCGGGTGGCGTCGGTGGCGTGGGGTTATAGCCGCAGACATAACGATCCGCCTGCTCATCCCAGTAGTCGCGGTTCTGGGCGAGCGCGCAGCGTCCGTACCCCCAAGTGATCCACGCGGGCGCGAGATCGGCGCGTGCCGCCGCGATTGCGTTGCCGATACGCTCCGGCAGTGATTCCCGATATGCCGCTGCAATCGCACCGCCGGGACGATCCGCGAGGTGGCTCGCGGCGTTGGCCGTGGAATGCGCATGTGAGAGTGACAGGAGCAAGGCATCTTCCCCGACACCCCCGCGTTCCCGCAACGCGGCACGGAGGGCGGTTTCGTCGGCAGGGTTGGCGAACCAGCCGAGGTCAAGCGCAACGAGCACGAGCGTCAGCGCGTCCCCGTCGAGCGGCGCGAAAATCGCCACCGTCGCGGTGCAGGGGCGATGTACGCCGTCCGCCAAATCATGCATCGCGGCGCCCCAACTGCGTGCGTAGACGCCGATGGGCGGTGTCACGTCACGCACGGCGATGCCGAACCGGCAACGTGTGTTCCATGAGGGCTGTCGGCGCATGGCTTTCCCCTTCCCTTCTCGTGCGCGCATTGGCGCAATGGTCTTCGCTGCATGGCGCCTATCATCGTCCGAAACGCGATGACGCACAAGCCGCTGCGGCCCGCGCGGTCAGTGTCGTGCGGGAGCGGGGAGCGGGGTTGCGGCTCCTGGTGGGGTGAGTACGGAGGGGTGAGGTAATGGCATCGGCTGCGGCGTTGTACCGCTTGCCACCGCCGTAGCCCGCGCTGCGGGCGTCGCGTTCACGATGCCGTAGGTATATATGAGCGTGGTCGTGACGCCACCCGTAGTAACGACGACCGGCACGGTTGCCGCTGCATGAGGGGGCATCGTCAATGTGATTTGCGTTGGCGTCATATTCACAGGCGTTACCGCCGTGCCGTCCACGGTCACGATCGTACCATTCCCGAAGCCCGCGCCGCCAATCGTCATGGTGCCGCCGCGCACATCGCCACTGCGCGGGCCGAGGGCAAGCACGATCATCGTGAAGCTCCGGCTCGTGGTGTTTCCCACGGCGTCCATCGCGGTCACGGTAAACGCGAAGCTTCCCACGCCCGTCGGCGTACCGCTCAGGATGCCCCTCGCGGGAGCAAAGACAAGACCGGGGGGTAGTGCGCCCGTTATGCCTGTGAACGCGGGCGTATGGGCGTCGGTAGCGATCAGAGTCTGGGTGTATGCGCGGCCCATCTCGGCATTCGGCAGCGACGGGGGCGTGATGACTGGCCCCGTTTTGTCAATCGTGTAGCTCTCACCGTTGAAGGGCGCGTTGCTCGCGGGCGGTGTCGCACCGCCCCCATTGGCAAAGGCGAGACCGAGCGCGCCGTCGCCCGTTCCTGTAGTCGCGGCCACGGTCCACGTCCGGTTCCCGCCCCCGCTGTCTGCCGTCACGGAGGTGATCGCCGCGCTGGTGACGCCGCTCGCGGCGAGCGTGAAGTTACCGGCGGTGACGCCGCTCACAGGGTCGGCAAATGTTACCGACCACTTCACGGTGCCCGCGTTGGTCAATCCATTCGCCAGTCCGACCGTAGCGCGCGTGATCCCGGTGAGTGTGGTCGGATACGCCAGCGTGAATATCGCCGAGGCCGCAATACCACGCGCACCGGCGGTCACGGTGAAGACGCCCGCAGTGCGGCTCGCGGTCAACGCGGGGGCGATAGCGGTGCCGTCGGCAGCAATCGGACAAACCGCAATGGTCGGGTCTGCATTCGTCACCGCGCAGTTCGTGCCCGTGGTGGCGAACACGCCGCTCGCGCCATTACTGCCCGCCGTGATGCGGAAGGTGATCTGCCCCCCCGCGAACGGCTCGCTCGCCGTGCTACTGACCGTTACGGCGGGTGGCGTGCCAAACGTGCCGTCCATTGCCGCGATCCCGTTGTCGCCCGCCGTTTTCGTCACCGCAAAGCCCTGGCTCTCGAACGCTCCACTATCACAGGTGCCACTTGTAGGGCGTGGAATACCTCGCTGGTCGGTGGTCAGCGTCATCTGGCCCGAAACGGCATCGGTGTATGTGATCGGGCAAGGTGCGACGATCAAGCTCAGGGCGGGACTACCGGGCAGCAGGGCGTCGGTTTGCGTGCCGTTCAGCGTCCCATTGTCGCGTAGCTGGGAATCGAGTAACGCCATGCCGCCGATCACGTTGCTGCCACTTGTCGGGACATTGTAGGTATCGGCATAGTCAGGGTTGTCTGTTGCGGTGTTGCCCGCCGCGATGATCCGCGTGACGAGGCCCGTCGCACTCGGCACTTTCGCAATGCCCCCGCCATCCGTCGCGGTATTGCCCGTGAAGGTGGCGGCGGTCACGGTTGCGCCACCATCATCTGCGATGCCGCCGCCCTGGCCGGTCGCGGTATTGCCACTCAATGTGCTGTTGACCACGGTGAGAGTCATGCCGCTTCCGTTATATATGCCCCCACCTTGCCCCGCGTGATTTCCGGTGAATGTGCTGCCGACCACGGACAGCGTGCCGGAGTTCGCTATCGCGCCGCCCCTGCCGCCCGCGTTGTTGCCGGAAAAGGCGCAGTTCTGCACCGACAGCGTGCCGTTATTGGCGATGCCGCCGCCGTCTGACTCGCTCTGCCCACCCGCAATCGTGAGGCTGCTGAGGCTCACCGCGATGCCGCCATTCACGGTAAAGATCATGCGCGTGCCGTTGCCGCTGACGGTCAGCAGTTTCGCGCCCGGCCCCTGAATCGTGATGTTGTGTGACAGGGTCAGCGTCTGAGCTAGGGTGATCGTTTGCGCGGTCGCAAACACCGTCGTGTCAAACGTGATCGCCTTGTCACATGCGCCGATAGTGACCTGGTGAATCGCGTCTCGCAAGGTGCCAGAGGTCGTCATGTCGTCCATCGTACTGGTGACGACGCACGATGCGGCACGCACCCGCGCGGTGTTCCCGCTCGGCCCGTTCGACGCCACGAAGGCCAACGCAATGACGAGGACAAGCACCGTCGTTGCCGGTTTCCGGTATCTCCCCGTCATCGTACTTCCCCCCGCGCGTCGCTACTCCCCTTGCATGATTAACGTGCATTTCCACCGAAATGTAACGCCCGTTGTTCAGATCGTGTCGCTCGCGCTCTGCAAGGGACGCATGAGCGGGAACCTACGGGGCGGAGCCGGGCTATTCGCTCGTTCGTGCCGTCGCGCGCAGGGCAATCGTCGCGTCGTCGTCTACGGTCATAGAATCCGGGTCAATCACCACGCCATACCGCTCACGGGCGGCGTCGAGGCTGACAAAATCATCGCGCACGTCGTCCCACACGCGCTCCACGTCACGGGTGAAGGGGTCGTAGTAGCCGCCCCCGCCGGGAAGCAGCATCGTCAGCAGTTCATCGGGGGCGAGCACGCGCTGCGATTTATCGGTGAGGTGCGCGCCATCCGAGAGAATGATCGCGCCATAGCTGCCGTCACCGCCGCCTTCGTAGCCCCGCGCGGCGACGCGGGTGCGGTCGAACAGCGGGCCGAGCGTGAAGGGCAACCCCGTGCGGCAACTGACCTCAATGGTCTGCCCGCAGCCGCCCCGGAACTGGCCGGGGCCGCCTGAATCGCGCGTGATCTCGCGGCGATGCACCAGGAGCGGCACGAGGGATTCGACGATCTCCACCTGCACGCCCATCACGCCCGACGGAAAGGCGGTGGTGTGTAGCCCGTCGCTCATTGGCCGCGCGCCCATGCCGCCGCAGAGGAAGTACGCGAGCGCCCACGAGCTACCGTCCGGCATCCGCCCGGAAAACTGGTTGTTCCAGATATTCGCCGCGCCCTCGGCGATGATACGGTCCGGCAGCACGGGGGCGAGCGCGCCGAAGATGATGCCGGGTAGGAAGTGCCCGACGATGTGCCGCCCCGCGACAGGCGCGGGCGGTTGCGCGTTCAGCAGGCAACCAGGGGGCGCGGTGACATGCACGGGGCGGAAGCTGCCCTCGTTGTTCGGCACCTCCGGGCAGAGCGCGCACTTGACCGCGTACGTCACGTAGGCATGGGTGTAGTTGAGCACGACATTGATGCCGCGCGGGTTTTCCGGGCTGGTGCCAGACCAGTCCACGGTCATCTCGTCGCCCTGCTTGGTGATCGTCACCGCCATCTTCACGGGCGCGTCGAAGCCATCGGAGTAGCCCTCGTTCGTATAGACGCCGTCCGGCACTTGGGCGATGGCGGCGCGCATCGCCCGCTCACTGCGCGTGATGATCTCGTCCGCGAGGGGCACGAGGCTTTCCAGGCCGAACTCGTCCATCATCTCGCGCAACCGTGCCCCGCCGACATCGTTGCCCGCGATCTGCGCGTGGATGTCGCCCAGCACCTGCTCCGGCTGGCGCACATTGGCGACGATGATCTTTTCCAACTCCCGGTTCGGCGTGCCCGCGTCGTACCATTTCGTAATCGGGATGAACAGCCCTTCCTCGAACATGTCGCGCGCGTCCGCCCCCAGGCCGCGCCCGCCGATGTCTATCGCGTGGCAGGTGTTGCCAAAGAAGGCGACCAGGGCATCGCCCCGGAACACGGGCGTGATGACCGTGAGGTCGTTCAGTTGGCCCGCCGTTTTGTGCGGGTCGTTCGTGATGAGCACATCGCCGGGGCGCAGGGTATCCGCCGGGTACTCAGCGAGAAAGTAGTGGATGCAAGTCGCCATGCTGTTGATGTGCCCCGGCGTGCCCGTGACCGCCTGCGCGATCATGTTGCCGCGCGGGTCGAACACCCCGGCGGAAAGGTCGCCGGACTCGCGCACAATCGTCGTGAACGAGGTGTTCATCAGCGCCGTCGCCTGCTCGTTGACCACGGCGATCAGCCGGTTCCACAACACTTCAAGGGTGATCGGGTCCATATTCTTCACTCCGTTCGTGGGTCTTCCTAACCCCCGGCCCCTTCCCTCGAAGGGAAGGGGAGTGAGACGGGGCAAGGTTACAATGTTCTTCATACATCTCGATCTTTCCGAGGCACCCTCCCCTTCCCTTCGAGGGAAGGGGCCGGGGGTTAGGAGGATTCCGTTCGTGGGTTGGCAGCCAGTAGCCGGTCATTCATTGTGCTATGCAGCCACGCGGACGCGGACGCGACGGGACGTTCGAGCAAAGTCTGCGCGGTGTTCCAGAGCAGGCGACCGCCGAAGTAACCGAGGGCGAGGCCGCAGAGCGCGTTAATCACGCGGAACACCACGGGGCGCACGAAGCGACGGCCCCAACTGACCGCGAGCGCGAAGCCCAGGCACCAGAGAAACGCGCCGACCGCGAAACCGGCGAGCAACGGGATGAGCGATGACCGCGCGCCCATGCCCACCGTAAACCCGCCGCCGATCCCGGCCCAGAAGGCGATGCCGAGGGGGTTGGCGAGCGAAAAGAATGCGCCCGTTGCGAAGTCCCCGCGCGTCGTGTTTCCCTGCGCACCGGGGAGGCCACCCTGCCACGCTGCTTGCAGCGCGCTCCACGCGAGGCGAAGCAGAAAGCACCCGCCCGCGATGCCGAGCACGATCTGCACCGGGCGATAGCCGAACAGCAGCGACACGCCCGTGAGCGCCAGCGCCGCCCACAGCAGATCGCCGATCAGCGCCCCCGTCTGCACAAGTAGCGCGGGCCGGAACCCACGTTCCAGGCCACGGCGCAACGCCTCCGTATTCACTGCCCCCGGCGCGCTCGCGTATGCGATCCCCAACCCCACCGCCGTAATGGGCAATCGTGAGTCAATAACCATTCCATGCCCCCCGCGATTCATTTCTCGCAACCTGAAGGTTTAATCCCACCAGAACATCGTTTCCGCTCTCCCATCATCTTCGAGCGTTGCTGGTCCGTCGTACAAGCTTGCCTCAGCCTCAGCAACGTCAAGCAACGCGCGTCGCTGTTGTAGATCGTCAGGAAGGGTGACGATGAGCGTATCCGTGCCGGGGCCACCGTTGTCGAAATTGAACATATCATGGTCAATGTTTACAGCGTACACGGTTTTCGCGCCGAGCCGGTACAAGTTTTCAATGAAGCGCAACCCCTCTTCCCGACTACCGAAGCGATTTCCTGCAAGGTAGCCGGACGCAACAGGATTTGTCATCCAGGTGCGTGCCTCGCAGTGGAACCCATTTTCGCTTTGAAGAGCGGGGAAACGACCAGTCTCATACTGTTGCTGGAGTGCGTTCGCATCTGCCGGGTAGAGCGAATCACTCGTTTGTGCAACGAGCCATTCCTTATACCGCTGCCACTTCCCAGAATCTCCGTTTGCGACGCGATTCTGCATCTGTCGTCTCCATCGCCATCATTTGCGCAAGCACGGATGCAAGCGGAATGCATCAGTTAGTGCCGCGCATCGGGTAGGTCAATAATGAGGTTGCGGTACTCGTCCACGCGCGTGCTGCCACCACCGAGAATGACCGTGCATTCGCGCTCCTCGATCACGGCAGGGCCGGAAAAGGCTGCGCCGGGGGCGAGGCGGTAGCGGTCGTAGACGGGCGCGGTCACGTAGTCTCGTGCTTCAGGGAGGTAGATGCGCCGCTCACCCTTTTGCGCGCCGGTCGCATCGGCGGTGCCGCTCGCGTCGCTGCGGAGGGCGAGTTCGGGGCGCGGGCCGGAGACCACGACGCGCCAACTGAGTGCTTCAAGGGGTACGGCATCGGCGGTGCGCCCGTAGAGTGCGCGGTAGGCGTGCGCGAACGCCTCAGCAACGGCGGGCAGCGAATCCGCCGTCAGCGAGCCGTCGGGCAGGGGCACGGAAACCTCGAAGCCCTGCCCGACATAACGCATCTCGGCGGTGCGCCGGTAGGCCAGTTGATCGGGCGCGACGCCTGCCTCGGCCAGCGTCGCCGCCCCCTCGGCTGCCATCTCGCGCAATAGGCCGTCCACCTTTGCCCAGTCAAGGGCATCGAGGCGCGCATAGTACGAGCGCACGTAGTCAAAGGCGAGCGGGGCGACGAGAAAGCCGAGCGCGCTCGTCACGCCCGCGCCGAGCGGCACGATCAGTTCCGGTGCCCCCAGGATGCGCGCGACGCGGTACGCATGCACCGGACCCGCGCCACCAAAGGCGAACACGGGGTAGCGGCGCGGGTCTTTGCCGCGCTCCACGGCGTGGATACGCGCCGCGCTCGCCATGTTCTCGTTGACGATGCTGTGGATGCCCCACGCCGTTTCCGTGATGCTCAGTCCGAGCGGTTCCGCGAGGCGCGCGACCGCCTGCGTCGCCGCTTCCCGGTCGAGTTGCATCTTGCCACCGAGAAAGAAATCGGGGTCGAGGTAGCCCAGAAGCAGGTCGGCGTCCGTCACGGTCGCGTCCATCCCGCCGCGCCCATAGCAGGCGGGGCCGGGGTCCGCGCCCGCCGAGTCCGGCCCGACTTTCAGCAGGCCGAGGGTGTCCACGCGGGCGATGCTGCCGCCGCCCGCACCGATCTCGATCATCTCGATCACGGGCACGCGCACGGGCAGGCCGCTGCCCTTCTTGAAGCGGTAGATGCGCGCCACCTCGAAATCCGACGCGACGAGCGGTTCGCCCCCCTCGATCAGGCAGGCTTTCGCCGTGGTGCCGCCCATGTCGAAACTGAGCAAGTCCGCGCGGCTCGTGAGGTTGCCATAATATGCGGCGGCGAGGGCGCCGGCGGCGGGGCCGGACTCGATCAGGCGGATGGGGAAGCGGCGGGCGATCTCCACCGTCGCGGTGCCGCCGCTACTGAGCATCACGAACAATGGCGCACCCGCGATGCCGAGTGCGTCCAACCGCGTGACGAGGTCCGCGAGATACTGTTCCACGAGGGGGCGCACATAGACATTGGCGAGTGTGGTGCTCGTGCGCTCGTACTCACGGATTTCCGGCACCACCTCGCTCGACAGCGAGACGACCAGTTCCGGCGCGAGGGCCGCGAGGGCCGCACCCAGTTGCCGCTCGTGCTCCGGGTTGCGGTACGAGTGCATCAGGCAGACCGCGACGGCCTCCGTACCGAGCGCCCGCAACCGCGCGACGAGGTCGGGAATCTGCGTCGTATCCAGTGGCGTCCGTACCGTGCCATCGGCAAGCACGCGCTCATGGACTCCCAGGCGACGACGGCGCGGCGCGAGAGGCGCGGGCATCTCGATAAAGAGGTCGTACAGGTCGTACCGGCCCTCACGGCGAATCTCCACCGCGTCGCGGAAGCCCTCGGTCGCGAGCAACGCCGTGACGGCCCCCTTGCGCTCGATCAGGGCGTTCGTGACGAGCGTGGTGCCATGCACGATGCCACCGACCGCGCCCGGTGACTCCCCGGCGGTTGCCAGCGTCTCCCTCATGCCCGTAATCACACCCCGCGCGGGTTCGGCGGGTGTGGTGAGCGTTTTGCCCAGACTGAGCGCCCCCGTGCGCGCGTCAAAGGCGATGAGGTCCGTGAATGTGCCGCCGATGTCTACCCCGACGCGCAACGGCTTCCCCGCGTCTCCTTGCGATTGCGATGCCGACAACCTGCCCCTCCCCACTCGTATGGTAATTCAGTCATTCGTGCCCGTGCCGTGCCAGGGAACCCCACCCCCGTGCCGCCCAGAGGGCACCCCTCCCCCTTAGCTGACGCACGGGAGAGGGGAGTGTACCCTGTTCGGTGTCTCAGCCTTTCGCCACCGCTCCAAGCCTTGCGAAGGCTTGCTCCCCCTCTCC
>JAABUQ010005325.1_pt1 | contig 20675 bp, 17 predicted proteins | sample 5560001 | NCBI WGS metagenome assembly JAABUQ01 (sample SAMN10711888, study PRJNA513371) | rock metagenome | isolation source: Antarctica rocks | place: Antarctica: Victoria Land, Finger Mt nord | collected 2015-12-18
CGTGGGGGGAACCCGCCCGCCCCGGCTTTCCCCAGAGGGGAAACGGGAAAGGGGCAATCCGATTCCTCGCTGCCGCAGGCTGGTTTTGCCTCCTAAAAAGCTTGACTTTCATCATGAATGCTAAGCTCGCCTGAATTCAGCTCATTCCGATCCTAGATTGCGAAGTTGCCAAAAATGCGATTTTGCAGGCGATCGGAGGCCAATGGCACTGGGATCGAGTTCTGATTGGTAAACACAAGGGCGTTGATAAGAGCCAACGGCTCTCAATGGGACAAAGAGCGGTGAACACGGACGTGTTCTCGAGGCGAGGTGCCCCACCGGCGTTTGAAAGCCGCGCTGAACGCGCTCTCGGATTTGTAGCCTAGCGCCGGAGCTATTGAGGAGATGGTTTCGGCAGTATCCTGCATTCGTTTAGCGGCCAGCGTCATTCGCCATTGCGTGAGGTAGTCCATCGGCGAAGTTCCTACGGTTCTTTTGAAGACTTGCGCGAAGGCAGTCCGCGACATTCCCGCGGAGCGAGCTAAATCGGGTAAGGTCCATGCGCGTGCAGGCTCTCGATGCATGCACGATAGCGCTGCGCTCATGCGACTGTCCGCAAGCGCGAAGAGCCAACCAGTGCCTCGCTGCAGATCATCTGCGAGATGCAGCCGGAGGGCTTCGACCAGCAGTGTGTAGGCGACTTGTTGTGCGATCAGGGCGCCTCCGGGCTGCGGATCACGCATCTCGCGCAGCATTCGTTCGACTGCCCAGCGCAGCGACTCGCGTTGCGACTCGTTCTCCAGCACCACAACGGGCGGCAAGACATCCAATAGAAAGCGGGCATCGCCCTCCAGCGCGAAATGACTGCCGAGAATGAAAAAATCCTCTCCAGGGCTGACCGAAAGGATGCCGTTATACCTTTCCTTCTTCGAGAGAAGTTCCCTTGCATCTCTGGGCGGCAGCGTGAGGTCGCTTGCGAGGAGAAAAGCCCGTCCGTGCGGAAGGAGTAAACAGCTTCCCGCCCGCGAACGAGCAGGCTCCTTGACGCCCTCCATGGACAGCCAGCCCTCTCCTGTGACGACGCTGTAGCACTTGATGGGCTCATGAGCAGGAAAACTAACCGACCACTGACCGCCAGCGGTGATGCCGCCCGTCACGTAGGCACGGGGTTTCAAGAGCGAAAGAACATCAGAAAGTGGATCCATAAGGATGTACGATGGCGACGATTCGATGTACTAGCCAGCATTGAGGTTAGATGCTGCCGACGATAGACTCGACTCCAGGGAACATGATTCCCGGCTAGGAACACGAGCATGCACATCTTCGTCACTGGGGGTTCCGGACAGACAGGTCCCGCAATCGTTACGGAACTCATCAATGCCGGCCACACCGTCACCGGGCTAGCACGGTCTGACAAGGCGGTCGATCGCCTGCGCGGACTCGGGGCGCACATTCTGCGCGGGTCATTAGAGGATCTCGACATCCTGCAGGAGGGCGGCCGGGCTGCCGACGGCGTCATCCACATGGCCTATGGCGGCGATTTCGCTGATCCCGAGGGTATGACTCGGCGGGATACCTCGGCGATCAACACGCTTGGACACGCCCTGATGAAGTCCGGCAAACCCTTCGTCAGCACTTCGGGCACGTTGGTGATGGCTCCCGGCCGTCTCAGCACGGAGCAGGATCCGCCCAGCGCTGAGTCGCTCGGCAGCTATCGGATAGCGGGCGAGCAAGCCTGTCTTGCGTTTGCCGATCAGGGGGTTCGGTCCAGCGTCGTGCGGTTGGCACCAACCGTTCACGGCCCGGAAGACCACGGGTTTATCCCGTTTCTGATTGGGGCCGCTCGCAGGACGGGCATCTCGGCCTATATAGGTGACGGCGCGAATCGCTGGCCCGCGGTCCACCGGGAGGACGCGGCCACTCTCTTTCGCCTCGCCGTCGAGAAGGCACCGGCCGGTAGCGCTTGGCACGGCGCAGGGGAAAGCGCGATTACCTTCGAGACAATCGCGCACTACATCGGGCGGTTTCTTCGGATACCCACTGTCTCTTTGACTTTGGAGGAGGCCGGCGCCCACTTTGAAAATCCATTCTTGGCCAGAGCCTTTGCCACAGATGCGCCCGTCTCCAGTGCTCTCACCCGCAAACTGCTAGGCTGGAAACCTACCCACGCAACCCTGCTTGAGAATATGGAGACTGGCGACTACTTCTCGTCGCAACCTGTCTTACGATTCAGCCGCTCATCACAGCAGAAGATGACCCAAACCGTCAGCAGACTGAAAGCAGTTGAGTAGACTTTGATGACCAAACTATGTATGAACCAGCATTGGTCGTACTGATTGCCAGCAATGAAGTCAGGATCAGGGCAGCGGAGTGTGGATTCCAAATGGGCATCTCCGGAGGTTTAACATGAGCGTTGCTGAGACTAGATCGGTCAGTACAAGAACAATTCGATTCCACGACTATGGAGAACCGTCGGACGTGCTGCGACTGGAAGAAACAGAACTCCCAGGCCCCGGTGCCAAACGCTCCGTGTGCGCGTCCATGCCTGCGGTCTCAACCCGGCGGATTGGGCGCTCTGCCGGGGACTGTTTGCAGGAAATCTCCCACGCGGCATAGGGCTCGATGTCTCCGGGACGATCAACGCGGTCGGTGAAGGTGTCGAGGATGCCGCGCTTGGCGATGAAGTTCTAGGGCCAGCCGATTTCGCTGGTGCGCCGGTGGCGGGAGCGTCGGATTTCGCGATCCTGGGGAAGAAGGCGGGACAGTACACGCAAACACGAGTTTTGGAAGAAGTCGGGACAGTACACGCAAACACGAGTTTTGGAGAATTCGCGGGCCCCGTGCACACCACTTAACTATAAGAATGTCCCGCCTCGCGCGTGCCGTCATGGAAGGCATTCCGCACCACGTCACGCAAAGAGGAAATGGCCGCCAGGTGGTGTTTGACACACCTGAGGGCCATCGTCTCTACCTGGACCTACTGCGTGAATACGCTGATCGATTCCATCTTTCGATTGCGGCTTACTGCCTGATGAGCAATCATGTGCATCTGGTGGCCGTGCCGCAGCGGCCCGATTCTCTCGCCCGGGCACTGGGCCGCACGCATGCGCAATACGCTCGATACCTGAACCTTTGCCGACGCAGTGGCGGCCATGTTTGGCAAGCCCGTTACTATTCCTGCGCGCTGGGTGAAAATCATTTTTGGAATGCCCTCGCCTATGTGGAACGGAACCCCGTTCGCGCCAAGGTGATGTCGCGCGCCATCCACTAGGAATGGTCCTCGGCCGCCGGGCACGTTTTGGAAAGCACGCTGGGCGGGTTACTCGATCTAACAGCGTGGAGTCAGCGCTATGACGGCGATACGTGGAGGCAAGTCCTGGACCACACCACCGAAGATGAATCCTTTCGCGAGCGCCTGCACGAAGCGACCATTTCCGGACGCCCCTTCTGTGATGCCGCAACCACACAACTCTATGAGCAGCACTTGGGCCGAACGTTGCGCCCCAGACGAACGGGTCGCCCTCGGAAGGTAACGGACACCCTTGACGCTCAGCAGCCGTTCGCCCTCCCGAGCAGGTGAATGAGTGGACTGTCCCGAGTTTGCTCCCGAGTTTGCTCCCCGAGTTTGTCCCCGAGTTTGTCCCCGAGTTTGCTCCATTCGCTCGATGCCATAGTTCCGCTTGCTTACGAGTGACTGAGGGACTGGCTTCGAGGAAGTCGTCGATGGTCTCTCCTTGCTTCAAATGGTCTAAGAGCATCTGCACGGGAACGCGGGCGCCGGTGAAGCAGGGCGCTCCGCTCATGCGGTCGCTGTCAATCCATATAAATCGATCCATACCCCCTGATCGATGAGCCTTTGGCTCGAGAAGCATGCCTTCGAAGTACGCCAAATCCGGCGCCCATGCAAACACGCCAGCTCCGCTTCTCTATCGACTTGCAAGTGTTAGCGTGTGTTTATGCCACAGTACGCGCATCCCGAGGTCCTGGTTGAAACCGAGTGGTTGGCGGGCAAGCTTTCGGATCCGTCGATTCGCATTGCGGAGGTAGATGTGGACACGGCCGCCTACAACCTGGGGCACATTCCGGGCGCGACGGGCTGGGCTTGGAACACGCAACTTTGCGATACATTGCGGCGGGACATTCTGCCGAAGGAGCAGCTGGAGGCGATGCTCTCAAACGCCGGCCTTACGCCGGAGATGACTATCGTTCTTTATGGCGACAGCAACAATTGGTTTGCGGCGTGGGCGTTCTGGCAGTTCAAGATCTATGGCCATAAAGACGTCAGGATTTTGAATGGCGGGCGCAAAAAGTGGCTGGCGGAGGGCCGGGAATTGAGCATGGACGCCCCTTCGTTACGGCAGACGGCATACCAAGCTAAAGAGCCCGACCTGACGCTGCGCGCGTTGCTGGCGCAGGTGCAACAGGCGGTGGAAAATCATGCCGCGTTGCTGGTGGACGTGCGCAGTCCACAGGAGTTTACGGGTGAGATTCTGGCGCCTCCGGGATTGCCGGAGACGTGCCAGCGGGGCGGACATATACCAGGCGCGCGAAGCGTTCCCTGGAGCAAGGCTTGCAACGAAGACGGCACGTTCAAATCTTTTGAAGAATTGCAGGCGCTGTATGCGGCAGAGGGCGTGAACGAACTGCTGCCGACCATCACTTACTGCCGCATCGGAGAGCGGTCGAGCCACAGCTGGTTCGTTTTGAAGTACCTGCTGGGACTGCCCAACGTGCTCAATTACGATGGCTCGTGGACGGAGTGGGGCAACCTGGTGGGTGTTCCGGTGGAGCGCGGGATAGCGCAAGCGGTGGGAGCGTAAGGACGCGCTATGGCAACGCAGAACCCGAATCTGAGTACGGCGAATTTTGAGGAACGGCAACTTGAGATTGACGGCTGGCCGGTGAAGCTGACCAGCTATCGGGTGGGCGAACAATACATTTGTCAGGTGGACAATGTGTCGCCGGGTGCGTGTCTGGCCCGGTTCTCAGCCGCAACGGCGGAAGAGGCGGAGTCGCAGGCGCTTTCGAAGGCCCGTCACTTATTGAGCAAGACGAAACGGCGCGAAGTTTAACTTTGCCCAGGGGCGGTTCGCGAGCTAGTGCGCGGCATCGCAGTCGAACTGGAAAGTGTTGACGAAGCGGGTAAAGACCGGTTCAAAGCGGTCGAACTGATCCGCCCGGCACTCGAGTTCGAGCCGGTATACAACATCACCCCGGTGAGCGAATACCAACTCCTCAATCCAAGTGGCACGTTCCAGCGGGTCGTAATAGCGGTCCTTTGTAAATAGGGCAGGCTTGCCGGCGAGGTCTAAGGGACGCTGCTCCAGCACCTCCATGCGTTCGGCGCGCTCGAATTTTGCGAGACCAGCCAGGTGGACCTTCAGATCGTCAACCAGGGCCAGCGCAGGGATTTCGGTGCTCGCCTCCGGGTGGACCGGCACGGCGGCGACATCGATCTCGCCGATGGGTTTTGAGAATTGCTTGGCGCCGGTTTGGACGAATAGACCCGCACCTTCAAAGGCGTCGCCCTTGTACCAGCGCGAAGGGTAGCTAACGCAGTAACCCTGTTGCGCATTGCGGTAATGCTTCCAGGCGTGGTCCAGCCGGTTGGAGGAGCCGGCGTGAGCCAGCAACCCACAAAGGGAGAACAAAGCGAAAGAACCCGGCAGCAGATAAGAACCGCGCTTTCGGAGCATAGTGGGACAAGGCTCTCATATCTTCCTGGTATTTTCCAGAGCTTTGCGGGGGGCAAAGTAAGGGATATCCAGCACGAAGGGTACTTGGGGTACTTAGTTTCCGCCGGGGATGGAGAGCCTCGGAATTTTCTTGCGCTGGAGTTGGGAGAACCGCTGAAGGCAGGGGCGACTTCCTGTTTACACCGAGGAGGTGATGCCTTTGGACGACCGGAAAAGACAGATCATGGCGACGCTGGCCCAGATGGACAAGCAGTTCGGCAAGGGATCGGTGTTGATGCTGGGGTCAAGCGCGGCGCTGCCCGTGGAAGTGATTTCGACGGGATCGATTGCGGTGGATAGCGCGATTGGAGCGGGAGGATTCCCATGGGGCCGGGTGATCGAGATCTTCGGTCCGGAATCGTCCGGAAAGACCACACTGGCACTGCACGCGATTGCGGAGGCGCAACGGCAGGGTGGAGCGGCAGCGTTCATCGACGCCGAGCACGCGCTGGATCCGACGTATGCAGCGCGATTGGGAGTGGATATAGAGAACCTGATTGTGTCGCAGCCGGATTATGGGGAGCAGGCGCTGGAAATCGCGCAGGCGCTTGTCGGCTCACAAGCAATTGATGTGATTGTGATCGATTCGGTGGCGGCGCTGACCCCGAAGGCCGAGATTGACGGGGAGATGGGCGACAGCCACATGGGGCTGCAGGCGCGCATGATGTCGCAGGCCTTGCGGAAGCTGACGGCGTCGGTATCGCGCGCCAACACGTGTCTGATCTTCATCAATCAACTGCGGGAGAAGATCGGCGTGATGTTCGGAAACCCGGAAACGACGACGGGCGGGAGAGCGCTGAAGTTCTATTCGTCTATTCGTGTGGAGGTGCGGCGCGCCACGGCGATCAAGGACGGCGAGACGGTGATAGGGAACCGCACGAAGATCAAGATTGTGAAGAATAAAGTGGCCGCGCCCTTTCGCGAAGTGGAAGTGGACATCTTCTACGGGAAAGGCATTTCGCGAGAGAGCGATGTACTTGATTTAGGGGCGCAGCACGGGATCATCGAGAAGAGCGGATCGTGGTACAGCTACAAGGGCGAGCGAATTGGTCAAGGGCGCGAGAACGCGCGGCAGACGCTGCTGGACCGGCCTGAGTTGCGGCAGACAATTGAAAGCGAGCTAAGGAACGTGCTGGGGCTGAATGGGCGGCCCGGCGTTCAGAAGATGGGACCGGACTTCGAGCTTGCTGCGCCAGCCGAGCCGCGGCGAGCTTCTGCGGCTTCTTAGAAATCCAGTTGATCGATGGCGCTTCGTACCTCTGATTCGAGGCTTGCTTTGCGGGTTGTGAAATCACGCCGCTGATCGCGCAGCTTCGCGAGTTGTGCTTCATTGCCGGATAGCTGGCTGGAGTATTTGCCGACCTGGTCTTCTTGTCCTTTCACGCGGTTGAGGCTATCAATATTCTGGCGCAGGCGTGTTTGATCGTTGGTGAGGTCGCTCATCTGCGTGTTCGCCAGCACCAGATTGCGATCTACCTCTACGAGGCTGGATTTCAGGTCGGCTAGAGCCCGTAACTGCCGGCGGGCACTGTCGCTGATTTCTTTGTTCTCGATGACCGTCAGCAGAAAGTCGGGCGTCGAACTAGTAAGCGCCGTGCTGTTGTAATAGTTTCGCTCTTGCTCCACCTTCAAAGTTTGAGAACCGTTGGCGGGTAGCTTTACTTCGAACCGATAGGCTTGGGCAGTGCGTTCGCTGGGCTTGGGAGAGAGTACCGTATACTCGTTCCCACCGCTCTGTTGGACAATCAACGTCTTCTGTCTGGCGTCGACGTTTCGGATAGTATACGTCCTGGTCTGGTGCTCGCCGTAGTTCAGCTGCAAGGCGCCTTCCTTCACATGTACCTCGCGAACATTGCGATGGGCAGTATCGAAGGCCGAGGTAATTCGGGTGCCGTAATCGACGGCATACCCGATGAGGCGCTTATCCCCTGCTTTTAAGGTTTCGACAAGCGCTTCGCCGGCGTAGGCGCCAGATTCGTAGACAGTGATTGGTCCGCCGTCCAAAGTCTTGGAGGTAGTGTTTGTGATCTCGGCCGCATTCACCGGATGTTCACTGTCGCGATCGGTGTAGATGAGCAGTTTGCGGGCGGCCACTCTGTCTTGCAGGAAGGAAAGCATGGCGGACTGATTTTTCTTGATGGAGACGAGGTTGGCAAAGCTGTATTGGAACAGTTCGCCTAGGGTGGCGCCAGTTGCCCCTTCGACGGAACTGGACTGGAGCTTAGCTTCTTGTTCGAGCCGCGTAAACTCCCTGATGGGGGCCGCCGCCGCCGGTGCATTCCTATCGGCACCCATGTGGTAAACGCCCCCGCCGGAACCGCCGCCCGAGCCTGGGCCGTAGCCGTTGCCGCTTCCCGAACCAAGCGCGATGGGTGCACCATCAATAACAGTTGTGGTAGCCGTTACATCCACGGTGCCTCCATATACGACCGGGCCGGCGGCGCGGTCTTCCGGCAATTCAAATACCTGCCGCTGGCCGTAGCGGGGCGTATCGAGAAGGCTGATGAAAGAGATGGGGCGTCCCGAGACTACCGAAAGCTTGACGCCGTTCCAGTCTTCGTCCGTCGTGTTGTCGACAATGGCCCAGCCCTCGAGCAGGGAGCTCGGGTCTTCGAGCGTGAGGCGGTAGGAAGATTTCCAAATGGCTGTAGGGCTTATATAAGAGACGTGCAGATTGCGATCACCACGTCCCGCGGAATCGATATAGACGCTGCGCTGGTCGCGCGATTTCGATTGAGCGAGGGTTTGGAGGTACTGCTTCAGCTGCTCCTCGAGGCGAGGATCGAGAAGCCGCAGCGAGCCGACGGTGCCCAGATCGTAGTTAGCCACGTCGCCTGAGTCGAGCAGGAGAGTGATCTGTTCGCGAAGAAGGCGTTTGTCGGTATCGGGTCCTATTTCGATGGCGCGAGCACCCATAATGGCGCCGGTTGCAGAGTGCTCGCTCGATTTGAGTTCTACACGAGCGCCCTTCAGGTGATCGAGAAAGGCGCTGAGGTAGTCTCCGTCACCGATTTTGAAAGGGAAGCGACCAAGCCGCTGTTCGAGATTTTCGTTGGAGTCGTAGCGGATGCCGGCGATGTGCCTGCTGGAGGTATCTGTGACAACCAGTGACTTCAAGACGTCGTTCATGTCGGCATTCTTGAAATCGAGACGTGCTTCTTGGCCCTCGGGCACTGTGCCCGCGCGCTCGAAGTAGCCGATTCCGTGCTTGTAGAGGATGATGTGCCTGACGGGGATATCGGCAGAGTGAAGGATGGGCGTGGTGGTTGCGATGGCGAGCGACAGACAAAAGGAGACAAGACGCCTCCGTGGCAGAGCATTGACCTGCATGCGTGCAAACTCCTCGATTATGTGGTGGACAGAATGCCCGGCCGGCACCTGGTTAGTATCTGAGGGATTAGAAGGCGGGACAGGGGTAGTAAGTTCCCGAAATGTTTTATGGGGGGCAGTTTCCTGACGTAAGATGAGAACGCGCGATGAAATTCATTATTGGATTAGTAATCGGCATGCTGGCGTTGCCGGTATTCGGATTGCTTTATTTTCGCTTTGGATATGCTCCCGTTGCCACGTCGTCCTCACCGATGCCGTTTGAAAAACAGCTGGCGCATATGGCGCTGAATGCGCGAGTGCAAAAGGAGGCGCCGAAGAGCGTTCCAATTCAGGCGAGTATGGAGAACTTGGTGGCGGGAGCGCATGTCTATCGAAGGAACTGCGCGATATGTCATGGGCTGCCCGGCCAAGGCGCGGAGCCCACCTCGAAGGGCATGTTTCCGCGGCCGCCGCAGCTGTTTAAAGGGCACGGGGTGACGGACGATCCGGCAGGGGAAACCTACTGGAAAGTAGCCAACGGGATTCGGCTGACGGGCATGCCGGCGTATACGGGTGCTCTGAACGAAACGCAAATGTGGCAAGTCAGTCTGCTGCTGGAGGGGGCGGACAAACTGCCGCCGGATGCGCAGAGCCTACTTACGCAGCCGCTGGATGTTCGGTAGGCAGGTGTAGCTTCACTGTTGCTGAGAAACGATCCATTACTGAGAAACCACCGTTCTGAGAAACGATCGGGGTCCAACCGACCTCCATATCGTAGAGGTCCATGTCGATGAACAAGGAACAAGTAACAGGAAAGCTGGACGAAGTTAAGGGCAAGGCCAAAGAAGAGGTTGGCAAGGCCACCGGTGACTTAGGTACCCAGGCTGAGGGTCTGAAGGACCAAGCTAAGGGTAATGTGAAGCAGGCCTACGGCAATGTGAAGGATGAAGTTAAGAAGCAGCAAGACGATAAATAGCTTCATCAATAGAGAGTGTCTTGAGAGAGTGTCTTGCGCTCTATGGCCGGACACTCTCTGCCTCCATGTTGCGATTGCTGTCGGCGCTAGTTGCCTAGGAACTCACCAATTGGGGCTAGGGGTTCGATATGGTCGCAAAAGATCTTGAACATCGCCAGCATGGGAACGGCGAGTAGCGCTCCCGGAATACCCCAAAGCCATCCCCAAAAGCTAAGACCCAAGAAGATCACCACTGGATTGAGCGTTAGCCTGCGACCCATGATGAGTGGACTCACGAACGTTCCCATTGTCATGGTTAAACCCAAGAAGGCAGCGGGCACTAAGAGGGCGTGGCCTAGCGAGGGAAAGGTCAGGGCAGCGACAAGTGTGACAAGCGCCGCCACGCTTAAGGCGCCCACGGTGGGAATGAAGTTCAGAAGCCCTGCCACGGCGCCCCAGAGAGCTGGGTTAGGTACGCCTAGCGCCCAGAATATCAAGCCACTGCCCACGCCGATTCCCGCATTGATCACGGCAATCGTAAGCAGGTATTTAGAAATATTCGCTTCGATCTCACGCGCGATCTGAACAGCTTTCTTCTTGTCTGAAAGAGTGGGCAACACGTGGATGAGCTTGCTCAAGAAGAGATCGCCGGAGGCCAGGAGAAAGTACAGCAGGACAATGACGACAACTAAGCTGAATACTAATTTTGACGTGCCGCGAAACAGCGTATCGAGCAAGCTGCCCTGATTGAGTTCGACGCGTTGCGGCACTTTCTGACTGGCTGACTTCATGTTGGTGAGCTTTTCGAGCTGATCGCCAACGTTCGAAACTTTCTCGACCGGCTTCCGGAGCGGCTGCATTTTGGCCTGCAACTGAGTTCCAAGCTCAGGCGCCTTCTCAAGCCAATCGGCCAGAGGGCCGGAGAGCTCATAGGCGAGTACTCCCACAATCGCAAACATTCCAATGATCACGACGGCCGAGCTGAGCGCTTCGGGAATGCGAAATCGCTTTAACGCACGGACGACGGGCGCGAGTAGGAAGTTAAAAACAATGGCCAGGACGACGGGGAGAAAGAAGTCGCGGGCAAAATACAGCGTATAGAAGCAGGCCAGAATGAACAGACCGCTGAGCGCGATAGAGCGAACGCCGAAGGGACCCTGGAAGAGACGGGCGGTATCGTCCAAAGTTGCTCTGTGGGCGGGGTTGCTGGCTTCTGAGTGGGTGGGCTTCAGCAACATTATTTCTAGGCTACAGTAGCGGCGGTGGCGCGCTCAGTCGGGGTTGGCGGGCGCGGATTCGACAAGGGCTTTGGCACTTCGACCGCGAGGACTGTTTTGCCAATTATCCAGGTCGTCGGACGGCAACCAACCGGGCAAGGGTATGAGTAGGTAGTCAGAAAGCGCCAGTAAGAATGGCTCGTAAGTGGCGCGGAACTCGCCCAGCCGGCCTTCCGCTTCTTCCGGAGCGCTAAATTCGACGCCTGCATTGCCCAACTGCTCAGACAAAAGTAGAAACTGGTCCGCAGGAAGACGATCGGGGGCGTTCGTCTTGGGTGAAAGTTCGAAAATCCGGGACAATTCGACGAGCGCCAGGCGAGCGGTTGCAAACGTCATTTTGGCCGGGAAGGTTTCTACGTCACGCAGGCCAACTAAACAGAGGGCGCAAGTGTCCATAATGGCGCCCATGGCCGCTAACCAATGCTGGTTATGATGTTGCGAGCGATAGTAACCGAGCATAGGGTAAGACAAATGGCTCTCCACCATTTCAGAGGCCCACTCTTCCCAACGCTGCAGGAGTTGATACAGGTAGCGGTGTCCTCCTCCTTCGAGATGGCGGGTCAGCAGCGTGATGGCAACGGGGGGCGACCCGGCGCGAGCATCGAGTTGGATCACATGCATCTCGCGGCGGGAAAACATTTGATAGAGGACAGGGAGATAGCTGATGACGACGGCTATGAAGCCAAATCCCGTTCCCGATTCGAAGACTGCCAAGGCTTTGGTTATTTTTGTCTGCGGAGTTACGTCTCCGTACCCCAGGGTGAAGAATGTGACACCGCTCATGTAGAACAGGTGGAACAAGCCGGAGGAAGGTTGCAGGGCGTAGTAGACAAACCCGAAGGAGAGAATCAGAATGACAGCCCAGAGCAGCATGAGCGCGACAAGAGAGAGCGGGCCATAGATGCCAATGATGTTCTCGCGCCTCTTAGGCGATCGGATGCGCTGAGCTACGGCGGACCAAAGCGCCCACGAGTAATTGAAGAAGATACGGACAAGCCGCAATTTGCGCTGCACGCGCCGCGGCAGCAACATGACCTCGAACACGTCGTGAAACACGACGCAGAGGCAGAGGAAGCCAATGAATCCCAAGACGGAAGAAGCAGGGATTGGGTACAAGGACATTCAGCCCCTAGTATGAGGGTTGTAAGTGGCCGAACGGTTTTGGTTTGGAGGGGCGAATGGGTGCCCCGATAACCGGCGAATGTGTTCTAGCTATAGACCCTCAAGCACTTCTTTGAGGATCTCGTCGGACAAGGCTTGGTCCTCAATCGCTCGAGCAAGCATCACGACACCAATCATCGAAGCCAAGACACGGATCGCTTCTTTGCGAGCATTGCGCCGCGGCGGCCACGGGAAGTGATTTGTCATTTTTTCGATGAGCCGGCTGATGTAGCTGGTGATAACCGAACGTGTTTTTGGCTGAGACTGCGTGGATGCCGCACTAAAGTGTTTGGATCTAGGAGAAAAGATTACAGTCCCATCCTTGACCGATTCGCAACTTGTCACCAACTTCGAAGCCGCAGGTGGGACCGTACTCGGAACCGCACAAACCGGCTGCACGCTACGCCGTAGGCCAAGCTTAACTTTTGATCGTTTCCTCTGTCGGGTTGGGGCCTTCATCTATGGAATTGACTGTTAAACTACGGTCTTAGCGGCGACGAATTCCTAGCCCCATCGCGCTCGCCTCGTGGCGAGAATCCAATTGAGAACCATGTTCTGTCCCGGGCGCTACCGAAGCCAGACTTTGCCGCTTGTATTCAGGTACAGGAGACTGGGTGAGATTTCAACCGCAGCAGGTCCGTTCCCTAGAGCGTCATGGTTCCGAAGAGCGGCATGAGGAACTGTTTCGCTACATCAATTTAAAATTGGCTGCTCTTGGGCAACCGTTCAGTCAAAGCACAGCGGACCGGCGCGCTCTTGAAATCGCCGGTCCCCTGCTGCGCAACTACTACCAGAAAGATCAGCTGCTGGGGCATCGTCTTTGTCCGGCGGATGCGCGCATTCAGGCGTTCCTGAACGCTTATCTGAAGGACGTTATGCCGGACGGAGCGCCTCGCCTGCCGAGCAACACTTTTGTGCTGGACCGGCCGGGTTTAGCTCGCGTGATGTCCTTGCCACCTGACCAAGACACGCTGGCGTCGCCGTATTTGCAGTCGTATCGCGTGGCGCAGGGCGTTCTTCACAACCCGAAGAATGACCGCCGCACGACGCAAGGAGTGTTTCACATCGCGGAAGGAGGCTTTCCTGTTCCCGCGGATAAGGTGGCGGTGCCGAAGCTTGCATTTGCCTCGCTGCTGAGCGCAGCGCTATCTCCGCCGCCGGATGTAATGGCACTGCCTTTTACGGCCAACCAGGAGGAGCAGGTACGGCTGTTCGTCACGCTACTGCTGCGTCCGCTGGTGTGCCCGGCAACAGGGTCGGACGGTGCGAAGACGATGGAGACACGCTTCTTTGCGCCGGCTAGTCTGGTCAGCAATCTGGATTTTGTGGAAGGCATCTTCGGCAACAGCGGCGACCCCTATCTTCCCGAAAATGATGCTGCACTCGATGTGATGCATTGGACGGGCCACACGGGTTGCGTGATTCTGGCGCCGCATCTGCTGGGCATGAAGAAGAAGGATATGGGTCTGCCGCAATACGATGAGGCGACTGAGCGCCAGAGGGTTGAGGGTATGTGCTGGCGCGACGCTGACGAGAATTACAACAACGGCGGCGCGTTCAAGCTGGTGTGCCGGGACGCGCGCGGCGTGATGGTGACAATCATCGCCGACAATTACTACGGCTATTGCAAGAAAGAAGTCAAAACACAGATCAGCTTCGCGGCGAATCTCTACGGCCTATGTGAGGAAGAACATGCGGGAGGCGCAATGGCCTTCCCGGCATACGTATTGGGACCACAATTTTATGCGGGCCGCACGGTGCTGACCAAACAGGTAAAGTTCACGGAGGCCATGCACTGGCTGGCTGAGCGCGTGGAGATCCGGCCCGAGGGCTACGCGACGGACCGCCAATTTCCGGATATTTTCTACGTTCCGGAGAACGCCGAATTCAGTGTTCGCGAAGGCTGCGTGAAATGGCAAAGACAGAATGGAGAGACACATCAGCTGACGCTGCAGGCGCGCGAGACGTACGTGCTGCCCTGGGGCACGAAGATCCGGCTGGAGAAACAGACCGGGGGAACAGCCTGGCGTCTTGTCGCCTCGCGCGCCGACCCGACGCTCTGCCATAAACCGTGCACGGTCTCTGGCGGAGGCAAATCGGAAATCTCGAAATCCATAGGCAGCATCGTGCTGCGGGGTCCTATTTTCGTCAGCGATTATGACCGGGAAATTGGACACGTTGCGGACATCCTGAAAAAGGATTTCTCCACCATCTATAAAGAGACGCGATCGGAGCATCGTGCGAAGCGGCTTATCTTGAGCCCGGAGCGCTCACTCGGTTCAGTAATCAAACTGATGACGCCTTCGCCCGAATACACGGACGCTCACAACCAATGGCTCTCGACCGTTCCGCAAACCGTGCGTCAACTTCTGGTGACAGTGAAACGCTATTACCGGCCTGATTGGGGTGAAAAGTGGCGTGAGCACTTCGGGGTGGACCGCATCAACGGTTTTCTAGGCAATGAGTTGAAATTCGAAAACCAGAAACTGGTTGGCAACTACCTGCGCATGGGGTCCGATCCGAACGGCTCCTGGCGCATTTACAAGTTACGCCCGGATTTCAATCCGGCGGATAAGGTGCAGATGGAAGATGACATCACCGCCTCCGTCGTGCTGCCGAGGGGAAGCTTGGAGTATCTGGACCCTGAGTATCACAACGAGAGCGTCAAGCTGGTAACTAACTGCGAGAACCTTCTGTTTCAGCGGCCTGACGACGCAATTTACCGCGGGTTCGATAAGGAAGCGGAGCGGGACATTTCGCTTCCAGGCACTTTTCTGTCGAACTTTGAGCCGCTTGCGGAGGCGCAGGTGCAGGCGATTGTCGATCATGTTGTGGAGTTCGATCAGTACACCGAACCGATGAAGCAATTGCTGCGCGAGTTTGTGACGGCGCCCGTGACGGAGTTTGTGGTTTCGTCGGCGCATCCGCGCATGGTAGACGGACAGCCTTCCAAGAATCCGCGCTACCTGCAGAAGCGGCCGGACCTGGTGAACCCGCGAGATTCATACCTGGCGGAGATGGGCACGCGCCTGGCGCGCGAGATCCCGGCGGACAAGCCTGTGCATTTTCCGGTGAATGCCGTTCTCGCGGGACGCCGCAATAACCCGGCAGATCCTAAGACCGGCGTGCCGCCGCTGGCGGTGTACAACCCGATCCATTATCAGGAACTGCCTCAGCTGTTCATGGACTTCATCTGCAGCTTGACGGGGAAGTCGCCATCCACCACCGGATTCGGGAGCGAGGGTGCGCTGACGAAAGGCCCATTTAATGCCATGCCGCCGGTTGTGGACGTCAACAACGCACTGGTCTCCGCGATTCTGACCGGATATCCCGGGTTCACGACGGCCGCTGGGCACATCGGTCCGAAGTACAAGGTGGATCACGACAACAGCATGCTGGCGCCGGAACTGTGGTGCCGCATGAGAGTTGCGGAACGCGACCCGCGTTTTCTGATCGACAACGGCTTTCTAGAGAAGGTGGAAGACTTCGAGTTTGAGGGACGAAAGGTACTGGCGAGCCGGCTGGGATACCGCATTACGGAGCTATTTGTGGACCGCTTTCTGGGACGGATCTTTGAAATGCCGAGTGCCGTGTTTCCCGAGGAGATTCTACGGCCTGAGAAGCAGGATCTGGCCATGTTCGCCAGCGGTGTGCAGGCGATTACGGAAGCGCAGCGCTCTGTGGCACTGAACTACTTCAAGGACGGCAGCATTGAGGCGGCATGTCCGCCGATCAAAGCCGTGCTACACATCATGGCCTACGGAGAATACGAAGGCATGCGAGAGAGCGATGCTTGTCTTCTGAAAATGTTCACGCGCGAATCTTTGCTGGCGAGTGATTGGTACAGTGATCGCCTTCGCGCGAAGCAAGCGGTCGATATTGCACTCTGGACTCGTCACAGCGCGGCGCTTGATGGACTCATCGCGAGCGGCATGCCGGTTCCTGAAATCGATTCCAAATCCCGCTTTAGTAAAGCGCGCGAGCAAGTCAAGCGAGTGAAAAGCGATACATATCTTGCCGAACTGGTGGGGACGATAGGAGCCGATCCGTCGGTAGTGGCGGAAGCGTAGAGGCAGGTTCCGCAAAGGCGCCGCAGAGCGTATACACTGGGGAGTCAATTCTCTTTGATGGTGTTCGGGATGGTGTGCGCGGGTTGAGTGACTCATGAGCGATGCATTAGCTACTTATCTGCATGATCATCTTGCAGGTTCGAATTTTGCCGTTGAGCTGCTGAAGCACCTTCACGACCAGCATGCGGGTGAACCGCTGGGTGAGTTCGCGGCGGCTCTACTCGCCGAGGTGGAGCAAGACCGCGAGGTACTACGGCGGATCATGGAGCGCGTTGGGGCTGAGGGTTCTACGCTGAAGGACGCGACCGCGTGGGTAGGCGAAAAGGTAAGTCGATTGAAGCTGGGGCGCTCCAGCTCCGGGGAAGCCGGAACGTTTCACGCCGTGGAAACCCTGGCGCTTGGCATTCTTGGCAAGCTTGCGCTCTGGCGGGCTCTGTCGGTCATTAAGGCAGCGGATGTCCGAATGCAAGACGTGGATCTGGACGCACTTGCCGCGCGCGCTCAGGCCCAACATGCCAGTGTTGAAGAGCAACGTTTACAATTCGCGGCTACGGCCCTTCGAGTGACTGCGGAGTAACCCGCTACGGCCAGCGGCGCCAACGAGAACAGATCCCGCGTCCGGTTATGTCAACGGGTTCTGGCGGGATATTCAAGGGCGCCTGGATGTCTTTCGCATTGGCAAGAATCTGCGCGAACTGACGGCAGGTGATTTAGCCCATCAGCGGGCGCACCACCCGCCATCGATCAAGATGTCGGTTCCAGTGATGAACCCGGCCGCTTCTGAGCAGAGGTACGCGGCCAAGGCGCCGATATCTTCCACTTTGCCCCAGCGGCCCATGGGAATGTTTGCCAGGAACTGAGCATTGGCTTCAGGGTTTTGCATCACGGGTAAATTCATCTCAGTAGCAAATGGTCCGGGACTGATGCCGTTTACGGTAATGCCTTCGGCGGCCAGCTCCAGCGCGAGCGCACGAGTAAGCCCGAGAAGCGCTGACTTACTCGACGAATAAGCGCTCCTTCCCGGCAACGAGATATGGCTCATAATGGAACTCATACTCAAAATGCGACCGTACCCGGTACCGCGCATATGAGGCACAAAGGCCCGGCACATCAAGAAAACACTAGTCAGGTTAGTATCTATGACGCTGCGCCACTCTTCGAGCGAGAAGTCGACGAGATTCTTGCGGATGTTGGCGCCCGCATTGTTGATAAGAATTTGGACTTTACCCAGCTGAGCCGACACTTCGCGCTCGAGGCGAAAGACGTCTTCCTCTCGGGTTACATCGGCCAGAAACACGCTCGCGGTTCCACCGGAACTCTCGATCTCACCTTTGACTTCCTCGAGCTTTTCACGATTTCGAGAAACAATTGCAATAGCGGCGCCGTTCGAGCTGAGCGCCAACGCCATTGCTTTTCCTAAGCCTTTACTGGCGCCTGAAACAAGCGCGACCCTACCGGATAAACTCAAATGCGTTTCTGTGTTAGGCATCCTTAGCATCTTATGCTTAGCCGTTTCACCGGTCAAAACAAAGTTGATACAATTCCAGGGCTCGGCAGGCGTAACTTGCTGGCCGCCTCCGGTCATGTGTAAACGGCAGTGACTTCAATTGGCAGGAATCTGCGCGGGTGGAAGCGGGCCTTAGCGCGGAACTGCATCAGAGGGGTGATCGTCTTGCGCTGCTTTAATTTGTTTGCTTTCACGAGCCTTTTGCTTATGTGCTCGGCGCCCGGATTCGGGCAAACGTTCGGCACCATTGCCGGTGAAGTGAAAGACTCCTCGGGCGCCATCGTGGCCGGGGCGTCCATCACTCTGACCGGTAAGGCCACCAATGCGACGCGCCTGGCCACCACCAACACGGACGGCATCTATTCGTTCCCTTCGCTCGAACCCGGAGGCTACGATCTCAGCGTGAAGATGACTGGTTTCAAGACGGAGCGGCAATCCGGTATTGATGTGCAGGTTCAGCAGACAGTGCGCGCCGATTTTGCTTTGCAGCCCGGTCAGGTAAACGAGTCGATTGAGGTAAGCGCTTCGGCGGAGCAGCTGAATACCGCGGACGCGACCGTTGGGACAGTGATTGAGAACAAGCGGATTGTGGAACTGCCTCTCAATGGCCGTGATTATCTGCAGCTTGTCCAACTCAGCCCCAATGTGACTGCCAGCTTCGGGTCCGCTCAAAGCAGCAATCGGCAGGGCGGGACCAGGGCCAACGAAAACCTGTCTATTGGTGGACAGCGGTCCACCTTCAACCACTACACGCTGGATGGCATTGAGAACACCGACGTGAATTTCAACTTGTACTTATTCTTGCCATCTATTGACGCTATTCAAGAGTTTAAAATTCAAACCGGTGTTTACCCGGCCGAGTTTGGCCGCGAGGTTTCACAGATTAACGTGTCCACGCTGCCGGGTACGAACCAGTATCATGCCGCGTTATTCGAGTTCTTCCGTAATTACAAGCTGGACGCCGCGCCCTACGCATTTACTAGCCATCATGCCGCGAATCAGCCATTCAAATGGAACCAGTACGGATTTACGCTCGGCGGCCCGCTCTCCATCCCAAAGCTGTTCAATGCGAAAGACAGATTATTTTTCATGACGAACTTCGAAGGGTTCAATCAGCGCGCCACAAGTAACAGCTTGTACAGCGTGCCAACACTTGCCATGCGCAACGGGGACTTCTCGTCGCTTCTCCCGCGCCTTGGTGTTCAGCTGTACTATCCCACCGGCAGGTCTGCGAATCCGAGCGGCGGCTATAACGTTGCGCCTATTCCGAATAACATCATTCCCGCCGACCTGATCTCTCCTCAAAGCCTCCAGGTGTTGAACTACCTGCCCGTTCCGAATCAGCCCGTTGGAGCAAATCAGTCACCCGTCAATGACTACTTACTGAACGCGAATAATCCCACCGACAAAGATCAATTCACGGTACGCATGGATTGGGTGGAGAGCGCTAAGTCAACGTGGTTTGGGCGCTATAGCTGGACCAATGAGAGTTCGTTTAATCCTACCTTGAGTCTGGCTGGGAATACGCTGGCGACGAACGGCAAACAATACATGATCTCGAACACCCGAATCTTCTCGCCGGTAGCCGTCAACGAATTCCGGTTCGGCATCAACAGCTTCTACAACGCCGTTGCTCCGAACCTGGCGTGCAAGCAGAATGTAGTGCAGCAGCTTGGGCTTCCTGGTCTGAATACGGCGAACTGCCAAACTTGGGGAATTCCGCAAATGCGCAATCTGGGCGAGATCAGCGGTTGGGGAGACGATACGAATGGTCCATACATCCTGAATGATGCCATCGGCCAGGTGATAGACAATTTCTCCTGGATTCGCGGCAAGCACTCTCTGCGGTTTGGGGGCGAGGTGAGGCGCGACCGTTACAACCAGTTGGGGAACGAGTTTCCGCGCGGCGCGTTCAACTGGGGAGCATCTTCCACGGCGAACCCTAATAGCAACACCGGCGGCTACGGTTTCGCCGGTTTTATGCTGGGATCGCCGACCGAAGTGGACGGCGCCTACGGGATCGCTTTCGAGCAACTGCGCGCGACAAGCCAAGCGTACTATCTGGACGACACGTGGCGCGCGGCTTCCAATCTGACTATCTCGCTAGGGCTTCGCTATGAGCTTACGCCGCCGTATTATGACCGGAGCGGTCACGAGACCAACATCCAGCTTCCGTTCTTTGCCACTTTTGCGGGTGTCAAAGACCCGAGCCTACAGCCGACGGATGTGCGCTCGGGCACGGGCAACTACTACGACGGTCTTCCCTTCGTCTTTCCCAACGTGCAAGTGGCGCGCGACGGCCGTCTTGGCACGCGGCTTTACCAGACCGACTACAACGATTGGGCGCCGCGGGTCGGCGTTGCGTGGACCCCGGAGCCTAGTTGGTCGGTGCGCGCCGGGGCGGGTATTTTTTATGCCCAGGACAGCAGTAACTCCCGGTTCGATCTGGCTCGTACGCTTGTATGTTTGTTTTGTGGCAGATCGGTCGTACGTAGATCTTAAAGATCGAGCTTAGCTTCGGGTCGCCACACTTGCTGCTTTGGAACTCGAATGAATGCCTGGGCGACCGAGCCCGTATCCGGCAAGCGAGAGTGAGAAGCGGACATTATTTCAAAGGACTGAAGATGGGTGCGATCTGGGTTGGAGTAGACGTTTCAAAGCAACGGCTGGACGTGGCGATTC
>JAABUQ010005326.1_pt1 | contig 20663 bp, 22 predicted proteins | sample 5560001 | NCBI WGS metagenome assembly JAABUQ01 (sample SAMN10711888, study PRJNA513371) | rock metagenome | isolation source: Antarctica rocks | place: Antarctica: Victoria Land, Finger Mt nord | collected 2015-12-18
TTACGCTCCTTATTGTCTTATTTTGAACTTAACAATACTTAGGTTTGGCTATTTTTCAGTGCCGCAATTTGTCATACTAGTTTGCCTTTTCCGGGTTTATACGGCGAGGTGCAAGATCTGAGTTAAGGAGGTTGCCGCTCAGACCTGGTGACTCAATATCGCTACTACGGTCATTCAAGCAACTAGAGCAGTTACAACGGCAGTTCAAAAGCATCCGGCGTTCAACTGCTGCCTCAAAAGCTTTACGTGCCTCAGTTTTGCCTACCTCATCCTTATCTGAGGAGACATACTCGGCTTCGTATAGTTTCAGTAGGCGTGCTGATTCTTGATAAGGCGGCGGTTGTTTTTGGTTTTTAGCTTTGACAATTTTGCGGTAGAGCATCGCCCGTGCTTCAGTGAATATTGGGTCACGGTTTAACTCCTGGGCGCAGTTGAGTAGAAACTCGTGGTTAATTTCCCGAAAAATGCGCCAGTTGACCAGAGGATTACCGTCCACTTCCTGAGTATAGTCGGGGATGAAGACTCGCAGTAAGGACTTAAGTTGGGCTTGACGCAGAGATATGCCTAGTTGTCGGCGCACCTCTGCCAATAACCTTTCGATGGCAGTTTGGCGATCGCTAGACTTTCTCGCTGCTGTAATTTTGTGTACCCAAGTTTCGCATTGAATCAACCATACTTCTGGTTGTGAGAGCAGATGGCGCAGAAAAGCTTCTTCTTGAGCCGTAGGGCAACGAGTCATTTTGTTAGCCAGGGTTTGCCCAAAAAGGATTCGTTGATGCCAGCGAAGCTCTGTGGCGAGCAGTTGAACCGCAGCCCAAGTTGAGATGGCTATGGCAAATCTTTACAGGGCAAGGGAGTTCTGCGCTTGCTAAGGCCAAAATAAGTAGTTCTTCCTCTAGTTCTCTGGGTCTTGCTCCAAAACTTTCTAATGAGAAAAGGCTGACCTCAAATTCTCAACAGATATACCTTAAGGCTGCACTTCCTACGCAAGCAAGAATCACTCCACCACCGCCAGTTGCTGAACCGGTGATTTCGGCCCAAAGCAAAGTCAAACTGGCATCTCTATCTGAACCTCTGACACATCCTGCAGTATGGGTTCCTGCTGGACAGACAGTAATTATCGCTGACCACACTATTCCATGGGAATGCTTTACGTTGGCAATGCACTACCGGGAATCAGTCCTTACGTCAAGGTCGACCACTGCCTGATTAACCCGCAACTGGAAATTGATCGCGTCTACTTCAGTCTCTAAGTTGTCTCTACGAAACAACCCCGCCTTTCAAAACTTCTGGATGGGGTATGCCACTAAACCTTCAGATTGCTCTCAGTCAGCTTGTAGCAGAAGGTAAACCTATTCCTGCTGACTGGGCTTTAGCTTGGTATGTCCATTCACCACAAGCAAGGTTACGAACCCCTGCTAAACGCTGCGTAGATGAATTTCGTCAGCTTTTCCGGCTGCAGTACGAGCAACAGTATGGTCAGGGTTTAGTTATCAAACCTAATAAGACGAGACTTAAGGTCAACTACCAGCCAGCTAGTAAATCCTTTGACGGTCCTGTAGAGCTGGATATTGGCGATTTGCCCAATGTTACAGCCCTCTCAGCCCCATTTAACAGACTCGAAACACTAGTAGACAAGTGCACCAATGCACTTGAACCGTTGAGCCGTTGGATTGGTCGCAATCCTGATGCTAGAGGAAGTCACGCTGTAATCGCTCTTCTTCTCCCTGAGCTAGTTGGTACTTGTGAAAGTGAGAGTGCCAGCGCTTTTTGTCAATGGTTAGAACAGTGCCTTAGCCATAGCGAACAAGCGGTCGTCTCAAGCAGAGAACTTTTGCAGCACTGGTCACGTACATTTTCTAGTAAGTTTACTAAGGCAGAGGCGGTCGTGCTCTCACAATTTTTGGAAAAGCAGGGCTATGGAATTGAACCTGATATCCGCTTTGGGTGTAAAGCTTTAACTATTGAGGGGAATCTAGTTCTCTTCCGTTGTTCGACGAGTATGTCGGAAACGCTGTCGCCTAAATATACAGTAGCAACCCTACTCCTACATTTAGGTACTGTTATAGCTAGTGCAGACAGCGTTGTGAAGAACCTAGAGCAGGCTTGCCTTGAATGGCATTTAGAATCAGCACTGAATTTGTCTGAGCCAGAACAGTGTCGTCTGCGAGCCCATCTTAAGTGGATACTACAGGAAAAGCCAAGCTTGCGAGAACTGAAGCCTAGATTGGAAGTCGTCACCCCTGATCAACGAGTGATGATTGGTCAGTTTTTGATAAGCGTAGCAGGTGCAAACGGACATATCAGTCCAAAAGAAATCTCAGTTTTAACGAAGATCTTTCCGTTACTTGGACTTGATCCCCAAGCTGTTCTAAAAAAAGATAGTTATTGAGGTGTTGATATTATGTGTTGAATCGCCGTATAACAACCGTGTTGCAGCGGAACGTATCAGTCTTCTTCGTTAAGTTGATAGGTTATCTGCGTCCGCTAAACATAAACAGCTTTGATAGAGGTTCAATTGATTGAACTGGGCATTGAATTGAGATTAAGGTTTAACTGCGACACTGCACTGATCGGCTCAGGACGATCGCGCCAATTTACTCCCAGACCATTAAGCCGCTCTCTCAGAGCGACTTGAGCCTCGTGAGGTAGGGCGATCGCGTTCAGAAAGTCAAGCGACCATGAGGTTGCGATCGCCCTGGAGTCGCAGTCCGGTGAAGCTCGGTTCTCGGTTCGACTACCCTTGAAACCTTAAAACCAGCCATCCTTCGATAATGAGATTGCTTCACTGACTTAAGAAGGCAAAGCATCAAGCTTCTGGTTAAAATGTTTTTACACGGTTCAACCTAGGTGTAGTATGTCTCCAATGAGTACCCCAGCCAAGTTCCAAGCGATCTCTCCACCTTTCCGTTGGGACGAAGCAGGAGGCATCCGTATAGGTTTGAGTCGAGTAACTCTAGATAGCATACTTGCTGCATATCACAATGGCTCCACCCCTGAAGAAATTGCGATTCAGTTTTCAGTTCTTCGCTTAGAAGACATATACAGTACAATTGCTTATTACTTAAATCATCGTCAGGAAATTGACAGCTATTTGGAGCAACGCAGCCAACAAGCTCAGCAACTGAGACAACAACTTACTCAAAAACACAACTTAGCCGATCTGAGGCAGCGCTTGCTTGCTCGTTATCAGTCGAAATAGGAGTCGATGCTGAGTGCTCCTTCTAGCTGACGAAAATTTTAATGGAGCTATCTTGCGTGGGTTGGTAAGACGCTTACCTGAATTGGATATAGTTCGTGTCCAAGATGTAGGACTGATGCACGCTGACGATTCAGATATTTTAGAATGGGCTGCTAATGAGGGACGTATCTTACTTACCCATGATGTAGCCACTATTACGATGTATGCATACGAGCGCGTCAATCAAGGACTGCCTATGCTTGGAGTCGTTGAGGTTATCTCAAGAGCATCTGTTGGTCAGATCATTGATGATTTAGAACTATTTATTTGTTGTAGTGAGCCTGAAGAATATGAAGGTCGGGTTCTTTTCATTCCTTTCTCTTAATGAGATTTGAGCTTGTCGACTTTAATAACGTAGCCATCGTTCCACCTACAGAAGGTTGATTATTCGGAGTGAATTGAGTTTACTTAGATAGTAATTTTTCGGTAATTCTCGTGGCTAAACCCGTCATTCTCACCGTTGATGATGATCCAGAAGTCTTGCAAGCCGTGGCACGAAGCTCAGCTTGTAGCGCAATCGACACAGCAAGACTTGGAACACGATGTCAGTCGGCACCTCAACGAAGTTAAAGGGAGTGCCAGTGCGTTCATTAAAGGTGCGGCAGCACTCCTTGCATCGAAACACGGTGTATCCTAGGTTAGTGGTGCGTTGTAGTTGGGTTGTGCGACTAGAGCAGCAATGTGGACAATTCATGAAAAGGCTAGCTGAGCAGGAGATTGAGGGTAATGGTCAGCATATCAAGAGCAGCTTCGTCCCCTCAACCTGAATATCCAGATCTGACAATTTCTCCAAAAACCGGTCTATATTCACCACAATTTACTCCCCCGGTCTTAGTTAAAGTAGAGGTACATACCTAAAATTATCAAAACGTTACGTTCAGGATTTTCTATCACTGAGTACTACGATTTTTCCTTCCCATCTTTGAACGAGCTATTCGGCGCTGTTCAAGGAGTTCATCAAGCAGAAGGCTCTGCTGTGCAGAGTTTTGCCACTCATCAATCAGTCGTTTGACAGCCACGCTGACCATATCTTGTATAGTCGGCGCGGCACTAAAGTGTTGAGGATCAAGCGAGTGCTTGATCTGGTATAAGGCCGCATAGAGATCGTCTGGAATCCGTATCTGATTCGGTTTCCGTATCTGATAAGGCAAAGGTTTTCCAGTTGTTGAATGACTAATCTCAGCATAGAGAAGCAAGTGATAACTCTGCTACCATGTCAGCATGTATGCAAGCTTGCAGAAATATTGGGATTGAGCTACTGGAGGAGTAATGTTGGAACTTGTCATACGAGGTGTCCCTGTGCAGCGTGGGACTCAGAGTAGTCACATGAGCTATGTTGCTAGTATCACTTTTAGTGATGTCACCCGATTGATAGACGATAATCGCCTGTACGTTCCCAATGATCCAGACTTACCTGACTTCGCCCAACGTAAACCAAACCCTATAAGGATCAAGGCAATAGCCCAGTACATCCTAGAGACCTACCAGGAAGGGACGACATTTTTCCCACCGATTTGCGTCAATGTTCAGCCACCGCCGGCTTACAGAGACGGCAGTATCTTTCTTCCTTACTATTCGGTCACTCTGCGCCTGACAGATGGTCAACACAGATGTTTTGGTATCCTTCAAGCACTAAAGGATATCGAAGCTAAACAGCCAGAGTATACAGTTACCCTCTCCCAACTTGAGATAGGGGTACTGCTATATGCTGGGTTGCCATTGGAACAGGAACGTCAAGCATTCCGCGACCAAAATCTTCTAGCCCAAAGACCGGGTGTATCGCTCTCTCATATGTTCGATCAGCGCTCTCCTACAGTCTTAGTTGCAAAAAACTTGCTGAATCGAGTCCCTCAGTTCCGTAACAATGTAGAGATGGTTGAAAACAGCCTAGGTAAACATAATCCCAAGTTACTTACACTTTCTACCCTGGTGACAGCTACTCAACAGATGTTCCCAAACCTAAAGTCTAAGAAGGATTTGGAGACTAGAATTGACTGGGCAACAACGTTTTGGGCAGCAGCGGCAAGTCTTCTACCCAACGACCCATGGAGGATTAAAAGTGTATTGGAACGTGCTCAGCAGAGACAGGAGTCACTTGCGGCAACAGCTGTTGTGTTCCAGGCATTGGGAATGTTGGCTCGTGATCTTTATCTGGAGGGAGTTCCTGAAGAGGATTTTGTCAACTGGTTGGTTAGACTGCAAGATATAGACTGGCGACGCAAAAATGAATTGTGGCGAGAGCGAGGAGTAACGCAAGTTGGCGCAACCGGAGAACCCATTATTTCAAATACGCGGACAACAGTTGATGCATGTCATAGGGTACTGCGCGAGTTTGTTGGTGTGTTGCGACCGTAAGCAGTGTTAAATGAAGTGGAAGGTCACCCTAGTACTTCCTGTAAGGCATTCCGATGCCCAAACCGCTGGTAGTCATAACGAGCATCCCACCACAACCAGTTCGAGGAATCAGCCGAGACGCTGTGTTTCTTTAGCACTTCAAGGCGGCTTAAAGCGAGTCCACCAAGTACAAATTCTGGTCGACTCCAAGCAAGTAATTCATCTAATTGCTGAGCAGATAAACCAAACTTTAAACCCATAGGCGCAGTGCTATCAGATTTCAGCAAGCCTCCTAGAGCTATGTATTGATAACCTATCTCACGGTACACACTGATTAGGGCAGCCAAAAAACTCTTAGGTGAATCGTAATGGGGCAAGAAGGAATCCTTCTGTGGAACAGGTGGCTTTAGCCAGTTGTAGAGAACCACTCCCACCTGAACAACCCCAATCAAAGCATAAGGTCTTGGTTGTTGCAAATATTCTTCCCAAGCGAGTCGGGCTAGATATAAGGACAACAAGGATTCACCAATAACATCTGGTGCGAAAACGTAATCAGGACTGAACCTGTTGCAACGATCCAGAAAGTTTCTCACTGCCTGCCGTAACTGTTGTTCATCTGCTAAACGTAATTCCCGCACCCATCGGTTACAGCGGATTTCAGCTTGATGAAGTACAGTGGCAACCTGTGAACTCCGATACCCTGGCACAACCCGTGTACTCTGCTTACTTGAAATCTGCTGTATCTTCAAATTCACAGTTGATTCGGTAGTACCAGGGGCAATTTTTGTTTTCAAATACACCGCTGTCAATAAAGTAGGGTTTGCCAATGTGGCGGAGACTTGCGAGCAAGTTATCTGAGCAGGTATTATTAGCTAAGATACCAAACTCTCCCTCTACGCCTTTTAATTTTTCTAGTAAGCTGAAACGATTCAAAGATAAAACAGGTAGAAATTTCTTTTTCACGTATTATTCAGGTTCTCATTGTATTCTTTTTGATATAGATTAATGCTATATGATTGAAACAACATTATTGAGTTATCAATAAATTTTTCTTAATAACCAAACACATTTTCAATATAAACTGCTAGTTGCAAATACATCATTTTCCAATAAAAGTGGAGTTAATCATTACGCTAGATGTGAGCGGATTATTCGCATCATACTGGCACTCCCCTTACCACTGGGACGAAGAATAGGGAGACTCTTTGGTCGGTTCGCCTCAATGAAGCCTGTTGCTGCGTGCTTGGCACTAGCTGTTGCCATAACTACAATATCGGCGCTTTTGGCAAGTTGGCGCAGTCTATCATTACCAGCCTTGTCGTGGCTTAAATGGACTGTAACTCCTTCACACAAATCCTCTAGCAGACTCTTTACCCTGCTTGCTACAGACTCCGTTAGTGTGTAGATGAGAACCGACTTGTCTTTAAGTTTTTGGAGAACATCATCTGCATCATTAAGGCTATTTGGTGCAGATATTATATCGCTAGCCAAAAGACCCTCAAGAGCTTGCTCCTGACCTAGATCTTTAACCAAAAGGCGAAAAAAGCGCCACTGATCCGCCTCAATCCGCCTAGTGAATTGACCGAATTGGTTAGCAGCAGCAAACAGGAGTTGCGATCGCAACTCCTGTGATGGGCATGGGTACAACACCAGCACGTCGAGAAGGTCAAGTATCCAATCGACCTTTTTGGAGGAGGCGAACCTATTCCAGAGTTCGAGAGTGTAGTCTACAATCTCGATATACTTTGCCTTGTCTACTCCGAGGGTCAAGATGGCGATGGTCAACTCACTGAATAATACTAAGTCGGCATCCCCACCTTCTGTACTAAGGACTAACAGTTCCAGCATCAAGCCATAAAGCTCTAAAAACTCTCGTCGGGGCCATTGCTCATCCTTTTGAAAAAACGCCAGCAAGTAAGGAAGGGCATTGTGGAGTAGGGACTCGGCTTTAGAAAAAACCTGTGCCTGCAATTGAGCGAAATGTTCTACCATCCCTACTTCAGTTAGCAAGCTTGCCACATCCCACTCCGAAGAACCTTGGCGTGCAACATAAAGTGCCCGTTCCCAACTAGGCTCCTTGTCAAGCTTGGACAGCCACTCTATCCAATTCACCGGAACCGACTCAGCGGCTAGTGTAGCGTCGGTTTGCTCTTTCTCCGGTGCCTCTCAGTTTTGCGAGGTAGTCCCGGTTCCATCGGACCGCCTGTAAGGCTTTTTGGTCGTCAACTGTTAGCTCGTCAAAAGCCTGCAATGCAGCCCTTTCGGCTGCCAATGTTTGAAGCTCGTAGGCGCATTCTAGGAGTAGACGAACCTTCTCTTTAGACGGCGTTGCATCCCATGCAAGCAAGAAGGCTTGGTCATAGTCTCCGTCCTTTGATACCTGTTCCGCTCGTTGTAGAGGGTCGCCTTCAAAGTGCGGCGCAGCATCTGGCAGCAGCGCCGCAAGCTGCTGTAGGTAGCGTAGGTGGGGGTTCTCGATCCCCGGAATCGCCAGCAGTTCGTCGCGTAGGACTGGTTGCAACTGCTCTCCTCCAACCGCTAGCAGCATGAACAATTTCAGAACTTCAGGGGTTTTACTGCCAGCACGAACTGCGAAAAGATTGCTGTAGCGAGGGAAAACAGCTTCATGAAAATAAGCTACGGCCCCTTTCGGGGCGTTATTTTCCTCGAAATGCTGAAGTTCACAGCGGTACACCGCTTGGAGCAGCGCTTGGGTAACGGCAAACGGTCTACGAACTTGTAACAAATTGGGAATTTCAGACAGTGCGAGCAACTCATCCCAACACTTTAGTTCCGCTAAGAGTTGCACGCGCAGAAAGAGGAGATTGAGCGCATCAAGGCGATGCTGATCTAGAAGATATTGCAGCGATTTCTCAGCAGATGAGCGATCGCCAGCTTGCAGGGCCATGTAAAAGTCACGCAGCACTCGTCCGGTCGAGCTAGGGTATTCCGTCGCTCGCTTCACCCGCCGTTCACCAACCCGGCGCATCCTTTCCAACGCTTCCCAGACCGCTGTCGCAGTGCCATTAGTATCATGTCCACAGAACTTTACGGCGGCACCCCTAGTAAATTCGTAAATCGCTGACTCCACAGGGTCTTGTAGGTTCAGCTGTGCCCGTTGTGCCCGGAACGTGGAGCATGTGGGCCCAACAAAAGCCATTAATTCCTCACTCAAGCTCCGTAATTGGCGCTCGGAAAGGGCAATACCATACCAATCTACGCCATGTTCACGCCAGCATGGTAGAACTGTTGGGAGAGGCTCTGCCTGGGTCAGTAGCTCTACCCACGGACGGATTTTTGCTTGGTTTCCTTCGCCACGTTCGATTCTCCCAAGGTCGAATTTATTATCCGTGCCGAAAAACCGCTCCAGGAAACGGCGGACATCCGAATTTCTAGGAGTTTTCATGGCTCTACGCCTCCCAACGGCTCTTGAAAATCATCTGTTGCTCGGCGATGACCCCTGGAGTGGTCTCGTAATATAACGCTTCCTCATTGACAGTAATCCCGTTGTAGGTGAAGTTCATAGAACCGGCCAGATAATAGCTATCCCCCAGAATACCCTTCGCATGAAGTTCCTCCTGAACGTGGAGTTGCACGGCAACGTCCATCTCGGAGATTCTTGCCTTAAATCCTTCAATGAAGCTGCGATTGTGGGAGTCTGGACGGGTCGCTATATGTACCGTCGTTCCCTGCTCCGCTAAGGTGGCGAGGACTTGGGAGAGCCGAACGCGATCATGACTCCAAGATGGCTCTAAGCACAAGAACGTGTTGGCGCTGTTATCGATAACGGGAATGTCAGAGATCCAGGGAGAGACGAGCCATAGGCAGTGGCTAGGAGCCACTAATTCGGCTACGAAGATTGCCTGTAGCAAGTCAGGCACTTGGCGGGAACTCAACCGGGAATGAATATATCGGGAGGGCATCCGAGGCAGTTTGGAGATATCCTACTCAAATTCTCGCCCTCTTTGTATCTCCACAGCAACTTCTGACAGTAGGAATGAGTGCGGCATCCTTGGTGATATGCTGATCACGTTTTATGAGGATGCTACTTTGCCATAAAATTAAATACAAATGCCTATATCGCCAGAAATTGCTGCTCTCGTTAACCAACTTAATCAGGAATTAAATCAGACTGAGCGAGAAGCGAGGGAAGGGCTGAAACTAGTCAGACAAGTTATGTCCCGTTTTCCCAACAATGTCATACTGATTCAATTCCTTGCTTATTTCAACGTTGCCGTGTTCTTCGTAAAAAACTCTAAAAGACGCATTCAGACCACTGTTGAGCAACTGACAGCGGAAAATGTGCCAGCAGAGATATTCAGGAGTCTGGGGAAGATTTAGCAACCTTGTTGGGCGAGACCTGGAAGCTAAGATAAGGGGCAGAAACATTATCACTAGGTTGGAGAATCTACAATGAAAGAATTACCAGACGAAAAGACGCTGACTGAACTGGTTGAATTAGGCAAAAGCTTTGAAAACCAAGCTAGAAAGCTGTATGAGATGGCAGAAGCATTTGCCCAAAAATATGAAATACGTCTGCATGAGGTCAGACTTGCAGAGGCACAGGAACAAGGAATACGCGAACCACAAGCACCTGATAACGGGCGTTAATCTTAGCGCGAATATTATGCACAAAGTCTGCCAACTGATGTTCTGGAGTAAAACTCGTTGTTCTGCACCGCAAGCTGTCGTTACCATATGCAAGGGCCGCGAGAGCAGGTAGTTTGACCTACATCTTAGCGATATGCAGACATGGGCATCCTGACCTCTTACCTTCAGCAAGAGTTTATCCGACGATCCTTCCCCGGATGGGTATGTCGGCATGAGAGCAGTGTTTTGCCTCGTAACTTAGAAATTCTCTTAGGCTATGCTCCTCGCGTGGATGTTCTCTTAGAACGTCAAGATGGCTCAAGGCGGCTATGGATTGAGTTTGAGATCAGCCGCGCCGATCCAGTGGCGAATCATGCCAAATTTGCAACTGCCCATCTCTTTGAGCGACAGCGAGGTACCGACGCTTTCATCAGCATGATCAGCCCCGATGTGGATCGTGGTCGAAGAAATTTAGCTGCAAATACTATCTCATTAATGCGGCATATCGGCATGAATGCTTTCCAAACTGTTTTGTTTCCACAAATGTCTAAACAAGAAATCAAGCGCCTCAACCATCTTGACCTAACAGCTTTAGTAGGCGAAGGGCTTGCGGTAGAACCTGAAATTGAACGAGCTTTGTCTGTTTCTGAAGCCATATTGACAACTTCAGCGACTACCATTCATTTTGCAGGTGACATGATGGATGTGATGCTTAATCTTAGAAGATGGAATAAAGACTTGGAAACTGTGGAAGGACAAGAATTGTGGGGCAAACGCACAATTACTTACTTTGTTTTTGATCCTTACTCAAAAAGCTTTGCACCGTCAAAGTTTTGTGCTTACATAGCTATTCCATCTATAATTCCACCCGATGTTGTCCCTCTTAAGCGCTTGAGCCGAGTAGAAATGACAGTAGAGCTTTATGTCGCTATAGATGGTACAGATAGTCGCTTTGATGGTAATCGGGCTCAGAGTCACCTCACTCGGAGCCTAGCCATGATTTCTCAAAGCTCGAATGAAAGTCCAGAAGTGACAACTATCTTTAACAAGTGGCTAAATTGTCACTTAGATAGTGTTACTGTTCATCCTAGAGGTGCTGTGTTTCTATTGCCGCCCTTATGGTTTAAGTAAGATCTGACCCGCCGCGCAAGCAAACTCTGCTAGTTCAGCCTCACGAGCAATTAACCGAGTGGGGTCTTTAAAATCTTCCACTGTCAGTTGGTCATCAGACTTAAAGCGCTTCTCTCCAGTGCAGGACGTGACAACTAAAAGACGGGCTTGGTGTATTAAGTGTCCTTGTAATACAGTGAGCGTCCTACAATCGTAGCCAAATCAGGACGACCCGCTTCAATCAAGGCGCGATCGCGAATTCGACAAGAGTCACACAGACCGCAAGGCTCCTCGCCTCCCTGATAGCAAGACCACGTTGACTCAATCGGCACTCCAAGCTCTAATGCCCGCCGCACAATATTAGCTTTGGAGTCCATAACTAGAGGAGCTACTAACTTGGGCGCTTTCCCTTCAAGTCCCACTTTAGAAGAGAGGTCCGCTAGTTGCTGGTAAGCTGACAGATACTCTGGACGACAGTCAGGATATCCAGAGTAATCTACTGCATTAATGCCTAAATAAATGGCTTCAGCACCTTTAGCCTCGGCAAGCGAAAGCGCGATCGCAATAAACACTGTATTGCGTCCAGGTACATAAGTTATGGGGATTTCTCCTGGCTTTAACCCATCCGTTGGCACTGCTACAGCTCCATCAGTTAATGCCGAGCCACCCCACTGAGCCAGATTGACATCCACAACAAAGTGTTGGGTGATCCCCAACTTCTGGGCTACTGTTTGGGCAAATAGTAGTTCCCGCTCATGCCGTTGACCATAACGGTAGGACAGAGCAATGACCCTGTACCCGTCAGAAATAGCGATCGCAGCAGCAGTTGAAGAGTCTAGTCCACCAGAGAGCAGTACGATTGCTTTTGGTTCAATTGTATTTTGCTGCATGGCTTTACCTGACTTTCAAAAACTTATGAGTTTGTAGACTAATTCGCCACTCTGGGTGCTTCAAAACATATTCAAACACCAGGTTTTGGCTTGAAAGTGTATTCCACTCGGGTTGAAGGTACTTAAGTGCTTTAGCCTGAACAAGAGTTGCTTGCTGTTCTGCCCATTGCAAGTCGTCAGCATTAACCACTACTACCTTCAGTTCTTGTACATGGGCATATACACTCTCATGCGGTGGCTTAAATTTCTTAGGAGAAAAAGTTACCCAATCGAAGTTACCACTGAAAGGGTAGGCACCAGAAGTTTCTAAGTGTGACCGCAGTCCTGCTTGTTTAAGTAGTGAAGTCAAAGGATTCAAGTCATGCATTAGAGGTTCTCCGCCAGTAACGACGACAATGGCAGGTGTGACGGACGCAGCTTCCTCAGTTAACTCTGCTATACTCCGGATGGGGTGACGCTTTGAGTTCCAGGTAACCTTACTGTCGCACCAGGTACAGCCGACATCACACCCTCCTAGTCGGATGAAGAAGGCATTGACTCCAGTCCAAGTTCCTTCTCCCTGAACGGAGTGAAATGTTTCCACTACTGGAAGGCATACTGAATTAAGAGTATCTAGTTCAACCATCTGGCAGTTCGTGGTTTGGCAAGTTAATGATGTGGAGCAATTATGAGATTGAAGGTCACTGAAAAAGGGGTAGTTATCCCAAAAGAGTTTTTAGAAGGCATTCAAGCCGTTGAAATCCGCAGAGAGAATGACCAAATTATTCTGACTCCAGCCGCAGAGGAAGATCCAATCTGGGGACTGGGGGCAGAACCAACTAGTCTCGGTATTTCAGATGCCGCTGAAAATCACGATCACTATCTCTACGGTTCGGCTTAATGGTAACGTTTTTTCTGGATACCAGTTTTGTGATTGCGCTGGAGTTAAAAGATGACCAACGTCATCAGGCGGCTAAAACTTACTGGCAGAGCATGGCAATAACTTCACCGCAACTGGTTACAACTTCTTATGTGTTTGATGAGATTGTGACGTTTTTCAATAGTCGAAGTCGTCATGATAAAGCCGTTGATCAACTATCACCTCAAACGCCCAGAGCGGAGAATACTGAAAACCAACCACAGCCCCAACAGACTAGCAGTGGCAAACAAGACATTGCTGAGCCAAGACAGCTCACTAGTTTTCGCATTTGCCGAGATCAGCGCCGCACCCATAATTAGCGAACCAACCAAAATGCTAAAAGAAAGCCGGTTGGCAGAATCATCCACACTGCGGCGCAAATCATCTAAACCTCGCAGCGATACATTCCACTGCAAAGTTTCAGAAGTCACTCGGTCTAACAGCAGCTCAATCTGGCGCGGAGATTGTAACGACAGACTTTTAAGATCGAGAGCAGTTCTCAAAAGCGACTGCACTGGGTTGTCGCCAAACAACTGTCGCCGGAACAAATCTGTGATCAATGGCTTGATCTCATCCAGGAGATTAACCTCCGGGTTGAATTGACGAGTAACCCCCTCCAAGTTCGCCAGGGTTTTGGCATACAAGCCCAGGTTGCTAGGCAACCGGATTTTGTTGCTCCGGGCGACTTGCAGCACTTCATAAAATACCTGACTGAAATTAATTTGAGACAGGCTCAGGTTGTAGTACTTGCGCAGCATCCGATCATAGTCATTCTCCAAGCGAGACAAATTCACGGGCTGGGCAGACTCAGCTAGTTGCAGCGTTAACTGACTACACCGCTGAGCATCTAAGTCCACAATCGCCAACAGCATTTCTGTCAAAATCTGCTGGCTGCGGGGATCAAGGCGTCCCACCATGCCACAGTCCAGCAGCGCTATACGACCATCTTTCAGATAAAACAAATTACCTGGATGGGGGTCAGCGTGAAAGAATCCGTCAATATAAACCTGCTGGAAGAAGGCACGGAATAAAAGGGTGGTAATGGCTCCTCGCTCGACACTGGGATCTGTACCATTTCCGTCGCTCTTAAGAGTCGCTGATAGCAGCGGTGCCCCATCCAGCCACTCCATCGCCAGTAACTTTTCTGTGGTTAAATCCCAGTAAATTTCTGCCACCACTAGCTGCTTGGGGTCAAACCAGCGACTGGTCGCTAAATTGCGCCGCAACTGGTCAGTAAAGCCGGCTTCTCGCGTGAAATCCAGTTCCGCCTCCAGCGCCGTGCTAAATTCGTCTGCTAAGGAGACGACATCGTAGGTTTGCCCGAAGTCGGTGCGAGCAACTAAATCTGCCACTCCTTTAATCAGAGAAATGTCCTGGGCAATAGTGGCATCAATGCCAGGGCGCTGCACTTTAATGGCAACTTCACGACCATCCATCAGCGTCGCTCGATGCACCTGGGCAATGGAGCCAGCGGCAACCGGGAGGACGTTGATTGTGGTGAAGGTTTCATTAATTGGGCGTTTTAGCTGTTGCCGGATGATATCTTCAATCTCTGACCAGGGGGCTGGCGGCACCTCGTCTTGAAGGGTTGACAGTGCTTCAATGTAGTCTGCTGGTAGGAGGTCCGGGCGAGTACTCATCAACTGGCCTAATTTCACATAGACCGGTCCCAATCCTACCAGGATGTTACGCAAAACGGCTGGTGTTGGCAATTGGGGTTCATCAGCTCTGCCCCCAGTTAGCAGCCTTCGCATATAGCCCCAACCGTTGCGGAGGACGACTTCTGCGATTTCTCTTTGACGGGAAGTATTTTGAGTTAGGAACACAGTGCCTCGCAATTAGATAGGAACAGGAGTCAGGAGGAGCCAGTTGCCTGGGCGGGTTTCCCGACTTGAGCAAACTGGCGTTCAGGAGTCAGGAGTCAGAATGGCTTCTGCGCGATTGGCGGATAAATCAATTGGTTTGAAGCCAATGGATATTTAAACAGGTCGAAGAAGAGAAGCGAAGCATCTTGATTGAAACCCCTGGATTAATCCATGGGGTTCCTCTTAGCTCCTGGCTCCTGACTCCTGATTCCTTTCACAATAGAGCCGTGAATTTTGGGTCATTTTGCAGCACTTTAAGTACCTGCTTAATTTCCTGGGTACGGTCTTTTTTGACAATAAGGGTGACGTTGCGATCGCGCACAATCACCACATCCTCTAGACCAATGGTAACAATTACATCCTCCTTGTCGGTGGCATAGAGAATCGTTCCCTGAGTATCCAGCCCCACATGGGTAGCTAGCTCTACATTGGCGGCATCACCCTTAAGCAGGCGCTCAATTGCATTCCAGTCCCCTAAATCATCCCAACCGAAGTCCACTGGCAGTACATAGGCTAGCTGGGTCTTCTCCATTACAGCGTAGTCAATGCTTGTCTTGGGCAGGTGGGGGTAGGCAGCCGTCCCTTGTTCTTCTAAAGGAGTAATAATTTCTGGTGCATAGGTGCGAAGTTCCTGTAGAACAACTCCAGCTTGAAAGATGAACATGCCGCTGTTCCAACAGAAGCGACCAGTCGCTAGAAACTCCTCAGCTTTCTGCTTGTCAGGCTTTTCAGTGAAACGCTTGACGCTATAAGCTGGTAAATCACCGAAAGTGCCAGCCTGTTCGCCTTGCTCAATGTACCCGTAGCCGGTGGATGGGAAGTTGGGCTTTACTCCTAGCGTCACAATTACCTTCTGGGCGGTTGCCAGCTCAATAGCCGCACGGAGGGTTTGTTGAAAACCAAGCTCGTCTCCAATCCAGGGATCAGCTGGGAAAAAGCCGACTACCGTATCTTCCCCATAGCGCTTAGCGATTTCAAGAGTCGCCCAAGCTACCGCTGGTGCTGTGTCGCGCCCTTCTGGCTCCGCCAATAGGTTTTCAACCGGCAGGTTGGGTAGTTGTTCTCTAACTCCCTGAGCCAGCTGAGCAGACGTTGCTACCCACAGTTTTTCCCAGTCCCCTGCCAGTGGCAACAGTCGATCTGCTGTTGCCTGTAGGAGGCTCTTACCGCTACCATCTAGACTTAAAAACTGTTTAGGCCGGTGCTTGCGGCTGACGGGCCAAAAGCGTTCACCTTTACCACCGGCAAGAATCACAGGGATCAAGGAGCTGTTAATCATTATTAAAGGTAGAGAGCAAAATTGCGCCAGCCTATTCTATACTACGCAGGCTTCTTTCTACTGGCAAGAATTAATAGTTGGATTAACATACGCCTAGGGTGCTGTTTGGGGAGATAGCAGTGGTCAAAGAAGCGGAACGATCGCACAATCGGTCAATACATAAACTCGCGGCGGCAGAAGGAAGGCCAAAGCCGAAAGCTCGAAAAAAGAATTTATTCTTTGTTATTCATCTTTTATCTGTTATTTTTCCTCATAACCGATGGCTGTTCCGGCTCTTGGGACTCACCCTTTGTGTAATGCTGGGAGCAACTTTGGTACTGACTAGTCCACTATGGAGCGATCGCAATCGTTTAAATCAACGATTTTCCTTCGGAAGTGCTCAGACCCAGAATAGCGATTTAAGTAGCAGTTTCCAGTATCAGCTATCACGATCGCTCAATATTTTGGTGCTCGGGGTTGGCTCCCAGCCCGGAGCTTTAGATATCTCCCCCGAAATCTTCACCGGACCTAGCAATACCATGCTGCTATTGCGGTTAGACCCGAATCACAAATTGATCAGGGTACTTTCCATCCCACAGGACGCTCAAGTAGTCATTCCCGGAATGGGGCTAGCTAAGATATCCCTCGCCAATGCTCGTGGTGGCTCAGCCCTAGCGGCGCGGGTGGTCAGCCATGCTTTGAACAATGTAGCCATTGACCGCTACGTCCGGCTAACTACTGGTGCCCTGCGGGAGTTAGTGGATCTTTTAGGTGGCGTGGAGGTGTTTATCCCCCAGCGGCTGTCATATAAGCAAGCTACCCAAGAATTGGCGATCGATCTAGATCCGGGGTGGCAAACCCTGAATGGTGACCAGGCACAACAGTTCGCCCGATTCCGCGATTCTGGGGCGTCTGGTGATGTTACGCGGGTTCAGCGACAGCAAGTACTGCTCAAAGCCCTGCGCGATCGCCTTACTAGCCCATCTGTATTGCCTAATTTACCCGAGATCAGCCGAATTATGCTGAAGTACGTTGACACTAATCTCAGCCTAGAAGAAATACTGGTGCTGGCAAACTTTAACGTCGAAGTGGATCAAAAAAATTTCCAAATGGTGCTATTGCCCGGTGGTCTCAGTCGTCTCAGCAAGGACCCCAGCAGTTACTGGCTCGACTCAGCTGGCAAAGACTGGGTTATGTCTAATTATTTTGGGGTAAAAACGATGGGTGTTGCCCAAAAGACGCAATCACCCAATACCCTCAAAATTGCTATCCAAAACGCCTCAGGCCAGCCTAACTTAAGTCAGGACGTTGTTAAGTATCTCAAAGTTCAAGGCTTTGCCAACGTTTATGTTGTATCTGATTGGCCTGATCAGCAACGCCAAACCCAAATTATTGTGCAGAAAGGTAACTTGGAAGGAGCGGCAGTCCTCCGGAAAGTCTTAGGTTTGGGCAACCTAGAGTCTGCCGCCACGGGTGATTTGAAATCTGACCTGACGATTCGCGTCGGTAAAGACTGGAATAATTAGATTAAGTGGCTAATTTTCTCTAATCTTCTAGCTGCAATGCAACTGCCAAAGTTAAAATTCATTCAACCGATTCTGCTTCGTTTACTGAATCTGATTTTGATTTTAAGCCTTGCTTGTGTATGGGTGATGCTAAGTGCAGCGCCCGCTTTGGCTCAGGCAAACACGATTAACTATAGCAATACCCTACTGGAAAATCGTGATTTTTCTCATGCTGATTTAGTGGGTGGAGTGTTCGTCGCAGCAGAAATGCGGGGAGCAAACTTCCACGGAGCTAACCTTACCAATGCCATTCTAACTAAGGGCGTTTTACTGGGAGCGAATCTGGAAGGTGCAAACCTTACAGGAGCTTTGGTTGACCGCGTAACGTTGGATGGTGCGAATCTGAACAATGCTATTTTTCAGGAAGCAACCTTGACTCGGACTCGATTCTACGATGCCACTATTACCGGCGCTGACTTTACTGATGCTCTGATTGACCGTTATCAGGTCGCTCAATTGTGTGAGCGGGCAGATGGTGTGAATCCAGTTACTGGCGTTTCGACCCGAGATAGTTTGGGCTGTCGCTGAATTAAGAGGTAACGAACCGCCAAGGCGCGGAGAGCGCAGAGAAGTAGGGGCGGTGCCTTGTGCACGCCCAGAGTAGAAAAAGAGGAGAGAGGTATGTCTGTTTTTAGAGACATTGCTAGAGCGATTCGGATGACTTTGGTTCTTTGGGTTGTGACGGCAATTATCTATCCTGCTGTCATGCTAATGGTAGGTCAAGTGTTTTTCCCATACCAGGCTAATGGTAGCTTGGTGCAAAATCTTCAAGGGCAAGTGGTTGGCTCGGCTTTGATTGGTCAGCCTTTTAAGTCTGAGAGATATTTCTGGAGTCGTCCTAGTACCGTCGATTACAGTACAGCCAATCCTCAGAAGGATAAGAATAATGTCCTTAGAACAGGAGTGTCTGGTGCTAGCAACTTGGCCCCCAGTAATCCAGATCTGCTTAAACAAGTTCAAGCAAGAGTGGACAAGCTGGAAAAAGCTGGTATCCAACCAACCGCTGATTTGGTTTATACCTCTGGCTCTGGCTTAGATCCCCATATTACGCTGGAAGCAGCTTATGCCCAGATCAATCGGGTGGCTCATGTCCGTGGCTTATCAACCGACCAAATTACAGCTTTAATTACAAAGCACACGCAGGATAGATTCTTGTGGGTTTTTGGTGAGCCAGGAGTCAATGTTTTGAATTTGAATCGTGACCTAGATGTTTTCCAAGCTGCCCGCGAATAAGAAGTACAACATATACCTCGTGGCTTACTAGTACCGACTGCTAGGCTAAAACTTTAGTATAATTATAAGTAAGATCAGCATTTATTCGGTTGTAAACTGAAACTTATATTGTTAAATCCAGATATCATCTGAACTCTATAACCAGTTTTATTAATTGAGAAATAAATCTTTCTACACAAATAAATGCTAAACATTATTTGTCCTTTGCTTTTGGCAAAAAATGCTGCATAATTAATTCTTGTAGGTGCTTCCAAGTCTGTTTTCTACAAAGCTGAGTTGTTGGCAGTATCTAGAGAAATATGAAAAACACTCCTGCTCCTTACTGTCAGCGCTGCCAATTCTATCACGGGGCCAATCAAGTCGTGTGTGGCCTTCATCCTTATGGTCCAGACAGCGAGACCTGTAGCGATTATGTCCCAAATTCTAGTGGTCAAAACCAGGGCCAAATCAGTAGACATAGCTGGAGTATTCGCCAGTTCCACGAATGGAAAATTTGGCAAAAGCTCCTAATACTGGGGTTACTACTGGGGACTTTCGGCTCCGGTTGCGCGCTGGGTTGGCTCGCTACCCATTCTGCTGCTCCAATAACCAAGACGAGCGACAAAAGTGGGTACAACAGGTAAGTTTTACGCTTCTAACTGTAAAAAATATCTTCTGAAAACAAATTTTGGAAGTCTTGACTTACCCATAGTTATATCCTTGGCAGGCTTGTCATCGTTTAAACATGCAACGTCTCATGTCGCTTTAACTGCCGCTACTTAAAACTGGAGTTGCTGAAAATTAGTTAGTGTTTATACGTAGTAAATGCAGGAGTGGACGCTTCATTATAAATTTTAGTCTGATTACAAGTAAAATTGAGTGTTTATTCAGCGTTTATACTGTTATATTTTTTGCTATAAATATTACCTAAACTTACTAAACTGTTCTGTTCCTTTTGGAGTATACGTCTATACATAAAATATTGGTAAACACTAATTTATTACTTGTTTTTAAAAAAATGCACTAGATAATAAATAAAAACGTGGTGAAATTAACTATGTTTAACAACGCCAACTTTTATAGAGTTAAAGTGAGTTACGCTACTGCTCAACCAACTAGGCCTTTCAAATTGCCAGTGCAGCCAAATAAAATTAATTAAGATTTTATAGAGGTCAGGGATGATTACTAAAGGTGATCTTGCCGGCAATGCTAACGCTGTGGAGGTTGGTTTGAAGACTACCCCTATGTCAGGTTCTTCGATTCGCCCATCGCGGCGGGGTAAGCACAAAATCTTTATTGGTATGGCTCCAGGTGTGGGCAAAACCTATCGCATGCTGGAAGAAGCCCATTTACTCAAGCACGAAGGAATTGATGTTGTCATTGGGCTATTGGAAACCCACGGTCGTAAGGAGACAGCCCAAAAGGCAGAGGGGTTGGAGATCTTGCCACGCCAGCAGATTATCCGCAGTGGCTTGACTCTGACCGAAATGGATACGGATGCCATTTTAGGGCGATTGCCCCATGTGGTATTGGTGGATGAGCTGGCGCATACCAATGTCCCTGGTTCCCTGCAGGAAAAGCGCTATCAGGATGTGGAATTGATTTTGGCGGCGGGGATTGATGTGTATTCCACTGTCAATATTCAGCACCTGGAGAGTCTCAATGACTTGGTAGTGCGGATTACTGGCGTGGTGGTGCGA
>JAABUQ010005327.1_pt1 | contig 20661 bp, 19 predicted proteins | sample 5560001 | NCBI WGS metagenome assembly JAABUQ01 (sample SAMN10711888, study PRJNA513371) | rock metagenome | isolation source: Antarctica rocks | place: Antarctica: Victoria Land, Finger Mt nord | collected 2015-12-18
CGCACCGGAGACTTTTGGGTGCAGCGCATGGGCGGCGCGGAGCAGAAGCTGGCGACCCTGGGCCTGGGCTGCATCGCCGCGCCCCCTGTGCGGGAGGCGGCTTATGGACGTTGAACAGCGATTGCAGCGCCTTGTGCGCGAGGTGCGCGACCTGCCCGCGCTTCCCGAATCCACGCTGAAGGTGATGCATCTAACCGATGACCCCCGCACCAATGCCGCCGATATTGCCCGTGCGCTTTCGGTGGATCAGGCGATGACGGCCCGTCTGCTGAAGCTGGCAAACTCTGCCTTTTACGGCGGCATGCGCCGGGTGGCGACTGTCACGGATGCCGTCGTCCTGCTGGGCCAGCGGACAGTGCGCAACATGGCGATGGCTTTGTCATGCCAGGAAATGCTGGGCCGCGCCCTGCCCGGCTACGGCATGAACACGGGTGATTTGTGGCGACACTCGTTCTGCTGTGCGTATGCGGCGCAGTGCCTCGCGCGCCGTGCGGGCTACCGCGTGGCCGAAGAAGCGTTTGTGGGCGGCCTGCTGCACGACATCGGCAAGGTGATTATCAATCTTTATTTGCAGGCAGAGTTTGCCAAAGTGTCTAAGCTTGCCGCGCTCGCCTCGCTACCCTTCATGGAAGCCGAGCGGCTTGTGCTGGGCTTTGACCATGCCGAGGCGGGCGCGCGCGTGCTGGAAAAGTGGAACCTGCCCGCGCCCCTCGTGGCAAGCGTGCGCTTTCACCATGCTCCGCAGGATCAGCCGGAGCCGTCGCCCCTGACAGCGATTGTGCATCTCGCGGATGTGCAGTGCTTGATGATGGGCGTGGGACTTGGCGGCGATGGCCTCAACTATCCCTTGCAGCCAAGCGCGCTGGCCCTGCTGCACCTGAGCGAGCGCGACTTTGAGGAAACGGCCTTGCTGGTCAGCGAGGCGTTCTCCCAATCCGACGAGATGTTCTAGCCGTATAGCTGCTCTGGGTAAGCGTGCAATTTTTGGCGAGGGTTTGGGTCAACCAAGGCATGATGAACTCCGACCTTTCCCCGGCCACGCCGCCTCTGCCTCTTGACCCACCCGGCCCCACCACCCGAAGCCAGCGGTTTTGGGCATTTCCCGTCACGCGCATTGTTTTGTACCTGCTGGTTTTCACGGCCCTTGTGCTTGCGGCTTCTCTTCTGCTGGGAGGCGTGCTTCTTTTGCTGCACCTTCGGCACGGCAGCAACCCGCAACTCTTCATGCTGGCCGGGGAAGCGCTGGCGGCGGCAAGCGCCGTGCTGGCCTTTTGGATTATGGTGCGCGCCGACAAGCGCTCCTGGTCAACAGCAGGCTGGACGCTGCGCGGCCTGACAAGGCCCCTGCTTGGCGGCGCGGCGATAGGGGCGGCGATGCTCTCGGTCAGCGTCGGCGTGCTGTGGCTGCTGGGCTGTTACCATGTGACGGCGATTACGCCAAGCGTTTTGCTTTTCGCGCCGCTGGGGCTATATTTTACGGTTGCTGTTTTTGAAGAAACGCTGTTCCGGGGGTACCTGTTCCAAACGCTGGAAGGGCGCTGGGGCAGCGGCGTCGCCCTGACGGTTTCCAGCCTGATTTTTGGGCTGGCGCATCTAGGAAACCACGTTCCCGGCGAAACCGGGTGGCAGCGGCTGGCCGGGCCTGTCACTATCTGCCTGGAGGCGGGGCTGCCGCTGGGCGCGGCGTATCTGCTTTCCCGGCGCTGGTGGCTCCCCATTGGCCTACACTGGGCGTGGGATTACTTTGAAGGCCCCATTTACGGCTGCCCCGATTCGGGCATGCACGACCCGCACACATTGCTGCGCGTCACTTTGACCGGCCCCCTCGTGCTCACAGGAGGCGCGTTCGGCCCGGAAGCGGGCCTTGTCACTCTGGTGGTCGGCACCGCAATGGGAGTGCTTCTTCTGCGGGCGGTGGTTCGGCGGGGCCAGTGGCAGCCTTTGCCGCGCCGGGCGACGTAACAACCACGAGCAAAGCCCCTCTTGCTGCCGCGTCATCTCAGGCAAAGCCAGCGGCTTGCCCTAGGCTGCCCAAGGCGTTTAAAGGGCGTTTCCAGCGCATTGGAAGCCATTCTTAACGACGGAAGAAATCTATCCGTCGTTGATACGCGCTTGAAGTGCCTTGGCAAGCCCTAAGAATGTGTATAGAAAGGCTTGAGGAAGCCCCCCGCCCCAAGTTTGGGGAGCAGCAGAGGCCCCCCCGCCCCAATTCTGGGGAGCGAGAGTAAGCGAGGACTGACACAGGCCACACCCATTCCTCTCCAAGTTCCCCAGAATTGGGGCGGAGGGGCCTTCCTCGTACTTTCTGTGCACACTTCAAACAGTGCCTTGGGAACAGGGACAGTTTTCCCGCATTTATGGCGTGATAATCAGATGGGGCGAGTGGGCGGCCTCTTCGCGCGAATGGAACGTGGCGAAGACGTTCCCGCCGGGCGTGGCAGGCCGCAGGGCGAACCCGGCGGCGGTTTGCCCGCTCGCCTGCGCGGCCTGCACGGCCTGAGTCACATCAATGTCGTACCAATGGTCGGTGCTATTGTGGACAAACGGAAGCACGGCAAAAGCAACAGTCTGCGGCCCCAAAGTGGGCACATCGGCCCAAGTGTTGGATTTCTCGTCCCATTTAGGGCTGAGAACAGGCTGCACCAGGCAGGGCAGCGGCTCGGGGTAGCTGGTATAAATCTGCCCGCCGTACAAACGCAGGGTGACATGCGAGGCGTGCGGGACATGGGCCAGGTCAAACGTCAGGTACGACTGCATCTGGTCGCGAGTGTCGTTTTGGGAAGGGCGGATGCCAACGAGCAAGTCCTGCGCCTGGCCGTCGGCATGCACCTCGGGGCGAGCGGAGTTGACAAACGTATACGCATCCGATTGGGCGGGAACCGAAACGTCCTGGGGCGAGTTGACGCGCACCGTCAGGTCGTTATCGGCAGACACAGGCCCATCGGACACAGTCAGGCGCAGGCGATAGGTGCCCGGAGCGGGAAAGACCGCGCTGGTGGCAAGGGCGTGCGGGTGTGCAAACACAGTCTGTCCCGGCCCCTCAACCTGGCTCCACGAAGCGGTGTGCGGCCCCATCGGATTGCACGAAATGCCCCCCAGCTGGGCCGTGCGCTGCGGGAAAGCAAGCTCCTGATCCGGCCCGGCATTGACAGGCGGCGGCGCATTGTAGCGCCGGTAGACGCGCACATAATCTACATCGTGGAACTGGGGCCAAACGCACCGGGCATCCAGCTCGCCTCCCCACCCGCCGAGGGCGGTGTTGATGCGAATGTACATCGGCACATGGGAAACATAGGGCTTTGCCGAGGGGTCGGTGGGGCCATACGGCTTGCCGTCCACGAACCAGCGGATGACGCCTGGCTCCCACTCCACGGTGTAGACATGCCACTGCGTGTAGTCCACATTGGGAGCGTCCTGCTCGGTATGAAAGGAGCGGTGCTCCCCCTCGCGGGTAGCCCAGTGCGCGGTCATGTGCAGAGTGGTCGGGGTTCTGCCCAGATACTCCTCCACGTCTATTTCGGGCGGCCAGCGGTCATTCTCGGCAATGAGATACTCCGCCGTCCAGGTGCCCTGCGTGTCGGCGAGGCGCGCGCGGAACTCAAAGCGCCCATAGGTTTGGGAAAACTTGCCCACGCTGCGCACCTCGCCCGATGTATACTCGCGCCCTGCGCGCGCGCGCTTGCGGCTTTGGAGGCGCAGAGTGCCGTTTTGCACGCTCACGTCATCGGGGGCATAGTCCTGCCGCTCACCGTTGATGTCGGACGGCCAGTCGGTTGCGGTCCACTTAGTCGTATCCAAAGCCGGGCCATTAAACTCATCATCAAAGGTCATCACCCAGCCAGGCGGCGTGGGAATGGCGCGCGGCCTGGCAGGAACTTTGGCGGCAGGATGCACGCGCGCGGCCTGGCGCGGGGCGGCAAGCGCAGGAGACAGCAAGGTGAAAGCAGCGCTAGCCAGAGCAGTCAAGGCAGGGGCAAGTATCAGGCGGCGAGGGCGAGGGTAGTTCATGGTCGTGCATTGGGTACGAGATTAGGCGGCATTCTCGGCATGGGCGGCCCACAGCATCGCCCGCGTCATCAGGGACAGAATAGGCGGCTGCGCGACAATGTCGGCGTTGTGCCCCAGGGAATTATAGGCGACGCGCCCCTGCCCCCACAAGCGCGTCCAAATGACGGGCATGTCAAACGCGCCGTTGGGGCTGTGCGGGCCGGGGGCCGTGGGGAACGGCGTCACGGCCAGGGTTACGTTGCTGGGGTCGGTGTGCAGATAATACTGCTCGCTTGTCACCATAAACTCGCGCGGGATGCCCTGCGTAATAAAGTGCTCGGGATTGGTAATGCGCACCGAATACTCCACGCCATCGTTGCCGGGGTGCGCAACCCACTGCCCGCCCGTCATCCACTGCCACTCGGTGGCCGTGCGGAACGAGTCGCACATGCCGCCATGACACCCCGCCAGGCCCGTCCCGCCTTCCACGGCACGCAGGACAGGCTTTAATTGTTCATCGGTAATCGTGCCCATGGTCCAGACAGGGACGATCAGCGAAAACAAGTGCAGCTTGTCCTCGTCTAAGAAAGCATCCAATGTGTCCGCGACCTCCACTTGAAAGCCGTGCTTTGTGAGCGCGTTTGCAAACAACTCGGCGACAGGGCGCGGCTCGTGCCCCTCCCAGCCGCCCCACACGATCAGCGCGCTTTTCGCATTGCTGTTACTCATAGGCATACCGCAAACTTTCTTTTCCAAGTTCCAGGGGCAAGAAGCCCAGCGGGCTAGCGAATATACGATGCCCCATTGACATCAATCGTGTTGCCGGAAAGATAATCCGCCGCTTCGGTAACCAGATAACTTACTAAATGGGCAATGTCTTCGGGGGAAGCCACACGCCCCAGGGGAATGGCTGCCAGGATCGCCTCGCCCCGCTCGGCCAGCGCGTCGGCGGCCATATCGGTTTCCGTCCAGCCCGGCGCGACAGCAAAGCAGCCGATATGGCGGGGCGCAAGCTCGGCAGCCAGGGAGCGCACGAAGTTGATCTGCGCGGCTTTGCTTGCCCCATAGCCCGCATTGTCCACTTCGCCCCGCAGCCCCGCGCGGCTTGAGATATGGATGATGCGCCCCCACCCCGCCGCAGCCATGGCTTTCGCCAGAAGAAACGACAAATCCGCACCGGCCCAAAAGTTAACCTGCATCTGCGCGTGCAGCGAGCCGCGCCAGTCGCTGAGCGACGCTGTGCCCATGACAGGCGAGGGCAAATAAATGCCTGCATTGTGAACAAACACGTCTACCCGCCCGCCCAGCAGCTCTAGGGCACGAAGGGCCAGCGGCTCCACAGCGGCGGGGTCAGCGAGGTCGGCGGGCAGCAGGACGTGGCCCACACCGGGCAAAGAGGCCAAAGTTTCCTCGGCAGCGCTGTGGTTGGCATTGTAATGGACGCCGACACGAAAGCCGTCCGAGGCCAGCCGCTGCGCGATGGCGCGTCCAATACCGCGCGAGGCTCCGGTGACAAGGGTAGTTTTGGAGGTTGTCATGGCTGGGGATGGAGTCATGGTTGAGTATGGAGTGCGGCGCGGGCCTGACACGCGAGTGTTTCGGCGGCTTCGGGCGTAGGCCCCGTGGCCGTCAAGTGGCCCATCTTCCGGCCCGGACGGGCCTCTTCTTTGCCGTACAGATGGAGGGCGGCATTGGGCACGGCGAAGGCGCGCGGCCAATCCGGCGGGCCATTGTCCCACAAGTCCCCCAGCAGATTGCACATCGCAGCGGCGGGAACTAGGCGTTCCGTGGAACCGAGGGGCAGGCCGCACACGGCCCGCAATTGCTGTTCAAACTGGCTGGTGGCGTGGGCATCCATGGTCAGGTGCCCTGAGTTATGGGGGCGCGGGGCCAGCTCATTCACCAGAAGCCGTCCCTCCTGCGTCAAAAAGAACTCGACGCACAAAACGCCCACCACGTTCAACTGCTCCAAGATGGCACGGGCGAGGCGCTCGGCCTCGGCTTCCAGGGCGGGCGTCGCGCGGGCGGGGCAGACGCTGACATCTAGGATATGGCTTGTGTGGGCGTTTTCAATCAGGCCATAGTGGGCGAATGCGCCGTCTGCCCCCCGCACGGCCACCAGCGAGACTTCGCGACCAAACGCGACAAACGCTTCCAGCACGCACTCCTGCCCGCCCAGCGTTTCCCAGGCCAAGTCGGTGTCACGAGGCGAGTGAATGGTCACCTGGCCCTTGCCGTCATAGCCAAAGCCTGCCGTTTTGAGCACGGCAGGGCAGCCGAGTGCGCTCAGCGCGTCGTCCAACTCAGCGCGCGTCGCCACACGCCGGAACGAGGCACACGGGATGCCCGCCTGTACCAAGAATGTCTTCTCCCGCAGACGGTTCTGCGCGATATGCAGGACATGCCCATCAGGATGCACGGGCACAATCTCCATGCACGCATTTGCCGTGGCCGCAGGCACGTTTTCAAACTCAAAGGTGATTGCCGACACGTCGCGGGCGAACGCGCGCACCGCGTCCAGATCGTCGTAGTCACCCACAATCTCTACGTCGGAAACCTGCCCAGTGGGCGTGTCGCTGTCCGGCGAGTAGGTGTGGACACGGTAGCCGCACCGGCGCGCGGCCAGCGCGAACATGCGGCCCAATTGCCCGCTGCCCAGCACGCCAATCGCGGCCCCCGGCAGGATCGGTGAAGTGTTGCGGGTCATGGCAGAGTGTCCTGCAAAACACGCTCGGTCTGGCGCTGCCGCCACTGGCGCAGTTGTTCGCGCAGGGCGTAGTCTGTGCCCGCGAGAATAGCGACCGCGAGAAGCGCGGCATTCACCGCCCCCGCTTTGCCGATGGCAAGTGTGCCCACGGGCACGCCGCCGGGCATCTGCACAATAGACAAGAGCGAGTCCTGCCCGCTCAGCGCGTGGCTCTGCACGGGCACGCCGAGCACGGGAACCAGTGTCTGCGCGGCCACCATGCCGGGCAGATGGGCCGCCCCGCCCGCTCCGGCAATCACCACGCGCAGGCCCGCACCCTCGGCTCCCTGGGCAAACCGGGCCAGCAAGTCCGGCGTGCGATGGGCAGAAACTATCTGCGTGCTGTGCGGGATATTGAACTCCGCCAACGTCTCGCTGCTATGGCGCATGGTGTCCCAGTCCGACTTGCTCCCCATAATGACGGCGACCAGGGGCGCTGCGCTGTTTGTCATTGATTGCTCCACGCTCTGGTTCGGCGTGCGGCCCAGAAAGTCCTGCGTTTTGCCTGCGCTTCGCTGGTGTTTTGCCTACGCTTCGCTTTGTGTTTCCCAGCACGAATAGAAGTAGGGCGTGGCGGCTTCAAACTCTGCCGCGCAGGTGTCCACCATTTTGTACGAGGGAGCCAGGCCCATGTCGGCACACCACCCGCGCACGAGTGCCTCTTTCACGCCCAGCAAGTCGGCAATGTGGCGGCTGGAAAAGCCCAATTTGCGCGCGTCGCGTATCATTGTCAAGGCGTCGGCATCCACTGTTTTGCCCGGTGTGAAGCGCGCGGCGGACGCGCGCAAAGCGTCCTCGCGGGCGACAAGGCGCTGGATTTTTGTGAGGAACCACGGGTCTACGCCGGTCAGTGCCGCGACTTCGGACACGCCCATGCCCCGGTGGAAGGCTTCCCCAATGAGAAACAAGCGCTCGTCCGTCGCCGCCGACAGCCCGGACTCCAGCTCCATCTCCGACAAGGCATCGCCGCGCTTGGGCCGCAGTCCTGTCTGCCCAATCTCCAACGACCGAATGGCTTTCAAGAGTGCGCCTTCAAACGTCCGGTCTATCGCCATCACCTCGCCGGTCGCTTTCATCTGCGTGGTAATGCGCCGGTCGGCGAGGGTGAACTTGTCAAACGGCCAGCGCGGTATCTTGACGATAATGTAGTCAAGCGCAGGCTCAAAGCACGCCAGCGTTTTTTGCGTGACTGCATTGGGGATTTCGTCCAGGCGCAGGCCTATCGCGATCTTGGAAGCGACACGGGCTATCGGGTAGCCCGTCGCTTTGCTGGCAAGCGCGGATGACCGCGACACGCGCGGATTGACTTCTATGATGTAGTAACTAAAAGAGTGCGGGTCAAGGGCCATCTGCACATTGCAGCCGCCTTCAATCCCCAGGGCACGGATAATCTTCAGCGCGGCGGAGCGCAGCATCTGGTACTCTTTGTCGGACAGGGTTTGGCTCGGCGCGACCACGATAGAGTCGCCCGTATGCATGCCCATCGGGTCAAAGTTCTCCATGTTGCAGACTGTGATGCACGTGTCCGCGCTGTCACGCATCACTTCATACTCAATTTCTTTCCACCCAGACAGGTAGCGTTCTACCATCACCTGATGCCGGGGCGAAAGCATCAATCCCCCTTTGCCGATTTCTATCAGTTGTTCAGGCGTGCGCGCGATGCCGCCGCCGGTTCCGCCCAGCGTGTACGCGGGCCGGACAATCAGCGGCCACGGTGCCTCGGTGTTCCAGCTGAGTTCTTGCAGCGCGCGCTCGTCTTCAATAATCCAAGACTCGGGGACAGGCTCGCCGATTTCGTGCATCAGGGCGCGGAATATCTCGCGGTCTTCGGCCTTGCGGATCGTGGAAAGCGGCGTGCCCAGCAGCTTCACATGATATTTGTCCAGAATGCCCGCTTCGGCAAGCTCGGTTGCCAGGTTCAGGCCGGTCTGCCCGCCCAGGGTCGGCAGCAGGCCCTCGGGCCGCTCTTTGGCGATAATGCGCTCCACAAACTCCACAGTCAAGGGTTCAATATAAACCGCATCAGCGGTTTCCGGGTCGGTCATAATCGTGGCCGGGTTGGAGTTGACCAGCACAACCGAGACGCCTTCCTCGCGCAGCGACTGGCACGCCTGCGTCCCGGCGTAGTCAAACTCCGCCGCCTGCCCGATAATAATCGGCCCGCTCCCAATCACCAAGACTTTATGAATATCTGTATTTCTAGGCATGCTTTTCTTTTCACCGAACAAGGCTTTAGGCGGCGCTCTGTTTTTCCGCCGCTTTCGCCTCTTCTAAACGCTGCTGGATTTGGCCCCATACCATCAGTTCGCGCTCCAAGACGTGCCAGAACAGCCAGCCGACAGGCATGTTCGCCTCGGGGCGATTGGGCAGGGCGTCGGCAGGGACAGTGCGCACCGCTTTCAAACCCAAAACGCCGAGAGGCTCCAACGCGCGCGCCGTGACCTCGCGCTGAGCTTGCAGCGCTTCCGCCAAAGCTTCGCCGGTGCGGAAGTCGGCGGGGCGCGGGGTTTCGGTTTTGTATCCCGCCACCAGATGCGCCACCCAGAAGCGCTCGTCTTCCAAAAGCTGCAAGGCCAATTGCCGAATAGTCGGCGTGCCCCCAAGCGGCTTGTAGTTCAGGCGTTCGCTGTCCAGCGCGTATAGCAAGACCAGCAGTTCGTCATGCACATCGGCCCAGTAGGGATAAAGTTCCGAAAGCTTCATGCGCGCGTTGTCCTGGCTTCCTTTGGGCGTAGCTAAAGCGTCTCCAGCGCGTACCAACGACGGTCAAAAACCGTCTATCGTTGGTATGCCTTTGATATGGCGCAGAAACGCCTTCGCAAGCCGTGTAAAAGGTGTTGAGGAGGCCCCCCCGCCCCAATCGCGCACTGGCGCGCCCGGAGGGCTGGGGAGCCGGATAAAGATAAGAGCGACAAGGGCCACAACCATTCCTCATCCGAGTTCCCCAAACTTGGGGCGGAGGGGCTTCTTCTATGCTTTCTTTTTGCGCGCTGGGCACAAGCCTAGAACGCGCCCGCTCAGGCACGGGGGCCAATCGGCAAAGTCAGCGATGATTTGACTGAAACCAGCAGGCCCGCCAGCGCGGTGTACCAGGCAGCCGCTGCGGTCGCCAGCCCAAGCCACCCGCCAATCTGGGTGGTCGGCAGGCCAAACTCGCCTAATGTCAGCATTAGAAACGTCACAGCAAGCAGGCCAAACACAGTCATCAAGGCGACGCTGAGACGCAGGGTGGCGACAAACATCAGGGCGGTGAAGATGGTCCAGCCGAGCAGAAAGAAGCCAAAGGCAGCATGGTTGGGAATCAAGTTAAGCTGCAATGTGGCGGCAACCGCCAGCCAGAACGCCCCATAGGAAGTAAACGCGGTGGCCCCAAACGTGTTGCCGACCTTGAACTCCCACATGCCGGCAAGAAGCTGGGCCAGGCCGCCATAAAAGGCCGCCAGGCCAATAACAACGGTCGCGCCTGAGAACAGCTTGGCGTTGGCGGCGCTCAGCACAAAAGTGGTCAGCGCGAAGGCGCACAGGCCCAAAGGGGCAGGGTTGACAACAGGAGCCGCAGTTTGCGGGTTGTCGGCGATGTCGGAAGTGAGGCGTGGCATGAACGTGTCTCCTTTGCGGGCCGTAAAAGTACATCAACAGTGAAGATACTGCACGGGGCGGGTTCGCCCATTCTCAGTGCCAGCTGATCAGTCTGGTGCCCGCTTATTAAGCATCGGGCATCAATCAACCTCTTTCTTGGTGAACCAATACGCCAATGCAATCAAAACTAATTGCAAAGGCAGGCGCACCCAGAGCATCCAGGGCACAAAACCCATGCCCAGGCGAGTGGGATGCAGGGCCATGTTGACGTTTGCCGGGAAGACCGCGACAAACAGGGCGATTAATCCCCAGGCGGCAGGGCGGCGCACGGCAGGCACCAGCAGGCCCACGCCACCTGCGATCTCTGCCGCGCCGCTGATTGCCACCAGCACGCCCGGCGCGGGACAGTACGACGGCACAATCTGCACAAACGGGGCGGGGTTGGTAAAATGACGCACGCCCGCGTAGGCCACAAAGCCCCCCAGAAGCCAGCGCAGAACAGTTCGCAGGTGTTTCATGGCTTTGTTTTGTAGATGTCCACAATCCAGCGGGTTCCCACCGCCAGGCTTGCGATGCGGCGCGCGGGCTGCACAATGCCTGGGTAGCGCGCCTGCCACCAGCGGGTGTAAACCGGCGCGCGGGTAATGGCAAGATAGTCCGCGTTCAATGTTTCAACAGGCCGTATGTCATTAGAAAGGCCAAACTGCACCGGGGCGGCATCCAGCGTCGTGCCGAGGCAGACGGCGGGAGCCATGTCCCCCACCACCACGCTCCGCGCGGGCAGCAAGCGCGCCAGAGTGTGTGCGTTGTGCTGGGCTGTCCAGGTGCGCCCGTGCCACGCAATGCCAAGCCAGGCCGCACTGACAAAGAAGGCAGCCGCAGCCAGGGCGCGGCGCGGAGCCAGTGCCAAAGACGCAAGCGCCACGCCCGCCAGTGCGCAGAGCGGCGGCAGGAACAAAACATAATAGCGATCCGGCGCATACGACGACAGCGCGCAGAACAAAACGCCTCCTGCCAGCCACAGCCACAAGACCTGCTCGGCAGTCGTCTTTTGGGCGAAGCCGCGCGCGCGGCTCAGGGCCAGCCCGCACGGAACCGGGAGGAACAGCAGCAGATACGGCAGCATTCCGCGCAGAATGCCTGCCCTATCCCCTACCCCGGCACGCCGAATGTTCAGCCACAGCGAATGGGCCGAATGCGGCGCAAACTGATGCGTTTTGTAATATACTGCCATGCGCGCCAGGGCGGCATGGTGGGGAGCCTGCCACAGCATGCCCCAGCCGAGCACAACAACGCCCAGCCCCAGCAGGAGGACAAGCCGCCCGCGCCTGCCCCCGCGACAGGCCGCCCACACCAGCGCAGGAAAGAACACCACCGCCAGCGACTTGCATAAGAAAGCGAAGCCTGCCGCCACGCCTGCCAGCATCAGCAGCCGGCGCGAGCGGGCTTGTGTCCCCACAGCCCACAGGGCAAAGCTTGCCGCAAGCCAGAACGCGGCGGGCGTTTCCTGCAAGGCCAATCGGTTGTACAGCACAAACGGCGGCGCAAAGCCTAGCAGCAGCGCGCCGGCACTCGCCGCGCGCGTGTCAAATACGGCGCGCAGGCCCAGCCACAGCAGCGCCACTGTCAGCAAGCCCAGCAGGACATCCAGCGCGCGCGCCGTCATCAACGACGGCCCAAACGCCGCAAACGCCGCCTGCTGCATCACGCTGAGCAGCGGCGACAGCAGGCGGTCATGGAAGTTGCCCCGCGCCAACGTGCCGAACAAAACCAGGTGCCGCGCATCCAGCGTATAAAAGCCTTCATCCGTGCCGATGCCGCTGCTCCACGAAAGCCAGGGCGGGGGGTCGGCTCCCAGCGCAGCGGCGCGCACGGCCACGAGCGCGAGGAAAGCAAGGAGGACAGGCAGATAGGGCTTAGAGCGTGTATTGAAAGCCATGAAGAGGCCCCCCCGCCCCAATTCTGGGGAGCCAGAGCAGAGCAATACAGAGTGTGGCTCGTGCCTTCCTTCTGTATTGCTCCCCATTATTGGGGCGGGGGGGCCACTCCGGCTCGCCATACTCAGGACGGGCGGGCTTTTCCAGCACTTCTTATACCTACTCCTCACGGCGGGCATCATCAATCATTTGCAGAAAGCGCGCAAAGTAGCCCTGGCTGTCGGACGGGCCGGGCGAGGCTTCGGGATGATATTGGATAGAAAAGACCGGCAGGGTTTTGTGACGCAGGCCCTCCACAGTGCCGTCGTTGAGGTTGATCTGCCACACTTCCAAATCGGGGTCAGTGAAGCCGTCGGCGGCGAGCGCGTAGCCGTGGTTCTGAGAAGTAATCACCACGCGCCCTGTTTCCAAGTCCTTCACAGGGTGGTTTGCGCCCCGATGCCCGAACGGCAGCTTGAATGTATGCCCGCCAAACGCGCACCCAATGAGCTGGTTGCCCAGGCAAATGCCCATAGTCGGCTTGGCGTGGGACAAAGTGCGCACGGTCTGCACCAGATCGCCCAGGCGGGCCGGGTCGCCAGGGCCGGGCGAGAGAAAGATGCCGTCGGGCCGGTCAGCCAGGATAGTCTCGGCGGACGTATGCGAGGGGTAAACCGTGGTTTCGGCCCCCAGCGCGGCCAAAGAGCGCAGGATATTAAACTTGACCCCGCAGTCTAGAAGGGCAATGCGGTACTTTGTCTCACCCGTGCTGGACGCCCATACATAGGGCGCATCCGTGCTGACATGGTCCACAAAGTCCGTATCGGCATAGGTGGTCGTTTGGGCGAGATGGGCATGCAATTGGTCGGGCGTATGAGTGGTAGAGATAGCCCCCATCATCACGCCCACAGAGCGCAGGCGCTGAGCGAGCGCGCGGGTGTCCAGGCCCGCAATGCCCACGACGTTGTGCTCGGCAAGGAACGCATCTAAAGTCTGCTCGGAGCGCCAGTTGGAGGGGGCATCGGCCAGTTCTTTGACAATCAAACCCCCGACCTGCACGCGCCGCGACTCAAAGTCGTCGGGGGTGACGCCGTAGTTGCCGATGAGCGGATAAGTGAGGGTGACTAGCTGCCCCGCATAGGACGGGTCGGTGAGTATCTCCTGGTAGCCGGTCATGCCGGTATTGAAGACCACTTCGCCCGTGGCGATGCCCGCCGCGCCAAAGCCTGCCCCGGTAAACGTAGTGCCGTCCGCCAGCACCAGGTGCGCGGTGTTAATCAAGCGTCACCCGCTTTCCAGCCACAAAGGTGGCAACAGCGCGCCCGGTCAGCCGCGCGCCATCCAAGACTGAGTTGCGGGACTTGGAGTGGAATGCGTTCACGTCTACCGTCCACTCGGCATCAGGGTCAAAGATTGTGATGTCGGCGGGTGCGCCCACGCTGAGCGTTCCCGCAGGCAGGCCCAGAATGCGGGCGGGGGCAAGGGACATCTTTTCCACCATCTGCGAAAGTGTCAGAACGCCAGGCTTGACTAAATGGGTAACCACCAAACCGAGGCTGGTTTCCAGGCCCAGCATGCCGAAGGGCGCACGGGCGAACTCCTGCTCCTTTTCGTGCGGCGCGTGGGGGGCATGGTCGGTGGCGATGGCATCAATGGTGCCGTCAGCCAGTCCAGCCTTGATGGCGTCTTGGTCTTGGGCGGTGCGCAAAGGCGGGGACATCTTGGCATTGGTGTTGTATTCGTAGCAAGCCTCGTCAGTCAAGGCCACATACTGCGGACACGTTTCGCAGGTTACGGGAGCGCCGAAGGCTTTGGCGTGGCGGATAATCTCCACGCTTTCTTTGGTGGAGACGTGCAGGACATGCAAACGGCAGCCAGTTGCCATGGCAAGAAGCACGTTGCGCGCCGTGCCGATGTTCTCCGCCCAGCGCGGAATACCCTTGAGGCCCAAGACGGTGGACACATAGCCCTCGTTCATCACGCCGTCGCCTGTCAAATCTTTGTCTTCGCAGTGGACGAGGAAAGGCAGGTTCAGCATGGCGCAGTATTCCATCGCGCGGCGCATAAACCCGCTGTCATGCACAGGAAAGGCGTCGTCGCCAATGCCGACCGCGCCCGCGTCTTGGAGGTCAGCCATTTCGGAAAGCGCGGTGTTGAGCAGACCCAGGCTGACTGCCGCTACCACATGCACGCGGGCGGCAGCTCCCTCTGCCTGCCGCAGAATATCGCGCACGATGCCTGCGCTGTCAATGGGCGGGCTGGTATTGGGCTGGCAGGCAATGGCGGTAAAGCCGCCGCTGGCCGCCGCGCGCGTCCCGCTGCGCACGTCTTCCTTGTACTCCTGGCCGGGTACGCGCAGGTGAACGTGCATGTCTATCAGGCCAGGCGCGACCACTTGATTGGTGCAGTCAACAACAGTCGCCTCAGCGGGAACAGCGATACCTGCGCCGACCTGGGCAATCGTGCCGTCGCTGCTAAGGAGCACGTCGGCAATGGCATCGTGGCCGCTGGCGGGGTCTATGACGCGCCCGCGTCTCAGTAAAATGGTCATGGGTCAGATGTTCTCCCGGCCCCCGAAGCGCTCCAAGATGAGCATGATGCCGTAGCCGAGGGCCAGCGCGACAACAATCCACCCAAGCCAGCCGCTGAAGCTGCCCGCCGCCCCCAGCGTGCTGCGCCCGCCCCAAGCCACCCACTGGCTGTTCACTAAAAGGGCCTCCACGCCGTTAATGTCGGGGGCGGACACTTCGTACTTCACGCGCACGTTCTGGCCCGGCACGACGTTAATCTTTTCCCCGGACTTGACGGCTTCGGCGGTTCGGTCGTTTTTGGGAAGCAGCACGGCATCGTACTCGTTTTTATCCACCACGACTTGCCCGTAGTAAAGGGTCATCTTGGCGGCGGGGGCTTGTCCGTTGCCGACGGGCGCTTTAGCGTTGAACGCGTAGTCTACATGGTAGCTGCGCGCGCCGACTGTGAACGGGTTGCCGCTTTCCGTATAAAACTTGTCGGTGATCTCGCCGCGCGTGTAGCCTTTGGCAACAGCCCAAACATGGCCGGGCGGCAGAAAGCGGCTGGAAGGCACGCCAACCACCGGCAGGACAATCCCCAGCAGAATGGCGGCTGTCAATGTACCGGCGAGAAAGCGAAGGACGCGGGCAATGCTCACTTATTTACTCCCTGCCGACGCTCCCATGAGCCAAAACAGCACGGCCATGCGCACGGCCACGCCATTGGTGACCTGGTTGGTAATCAAAGCCACCTCGCCGTCGTCCGCAAGCGAGGACGCAATCTCTACGCCTCGGTTCATGGGGCCGGGGTGCAGAACGGCGACATCTTTGGCCGCGCCCTTCAACGTGTCTTTGCTGACGCCGAACAATCTCGCGTACTCGCGCACGGACGGGAAGAATGCCGCATCCTGACGCTCAAGCTGGATGCGCAGCACGTTGACCACATCCGCGCCTTCCACGCCGGCCTTGAGGTCGGTGTAGACAGTGACCGGCAGCTGATCGGCATCGGCGGGCAGCAGCGTAGATGGCCCCACCAGCCGGATGTGCGCTCCTAATCTGTGCAGCCCCCAAATGTTGGAGCGGGCGACGCGCGAGTGCAGAATGTCGCCGACAATCGCCACTTGCAGGCCGTCAATGCGTCCTTTGGCCTCGCGGATAGTCAGCAGGTCAAGCAGCCCCTGCGTCGGATGTTCGTGCGTGCCGTCGCCTGCGTTGATCACTGCCTTGCGGGGCACATACCGCGCCGCGAGTGCTGCCGCGCCGCTCATCGGGTGCCGAATGACAAACGCGTCAATGCCCATCGCGTCCAATGTGAACATGGTGTCTTTGAGCGACTCGCCTTTGGTCGCGCTGCTTGTGGTGGCGGTTAGCCCATACGTGTCTGCGGACATTATCTTAGCGGCATGCTCAAACGACGTGCGCGTGCGCGTGCTCGGCTCAAAAAAGACTGTCGCCACGCTTTTGCCGCGCAGGGTGGGCACTTTCTTGACGGGCCGGGCGACAATTTCCTTGAACGACTGCGCCGTATCCAGGAGGTAGGTAATTTCGTCCGCCGCGAGGCTTTGCAGGTCAAGTAGGTTGTTGCGTCTGTTCATGCGTTTGCCTGCCCCCTCGCCGCCTGCGCCGCGTGTTCGCGTCCCATCATTGCTCCAAACAGTGTCGCACCGATACATAGTGCCACTGGAACAACAAACAGCGCGTTTCTTTCCCAATCAAGAGGCGAGTCTCGCAGTGTCAGGGCTAGGATTACCCAAGCAGCCAGCGGCATATACAAGCCGACACGCGCCCCCAGCCGCGCGCCCGTTCCCCGGGAACGCTCTTTTCCCGTCAATTGCCCTAGCAGCGCCCCCGCTCCAAGTCCAATCAAACATCCTACCAAACCCAGAAAAAGGCCCGCGTGAATGGCAAACCCCACTCGTGAGGAATATGGAACAACGCTCTCAAAAAAATTACCTGCACCAGATACCACAACAACATATATCGCGCCAGCAACAAAGCTATGGGTCGCGGCTCCCGCAGCCGCCATCTTCATATTGCCAAGACCCAAACCCCAGCACAGGCCCGGCACCACACAAATAAGTGCAGCAGCCACATAAACAAACCGATCAGAAATCAAGAGAAACAGATATTCGGATGCCGCGCACCCCACCACATAGCCGAGGAAGCCACGCAACCCCCACCCAAAAGCATCCGTGCGTTTGTTCAGGCTGCTGCGCATTTATCTGTCTACTCCTCCTACCGACACAGCGTCTTCTTTGGTAATCACCACTTTGTCTTTGCCGTCCAGCTCGCGCAAATACACTTTGACAAACTCGCGCTGGCTGGTCGGCAGGTTCTTGCCTACATAGTCGGGGCGGATGGGAAGCTCGCGATGCCCTCTGTCCACCAAGACGGCAAGCTGCGTCACTGTAGGCCTGCCCAAGTCCACGAGGGCGGCGAGGGCCGCCCGGACAGTGCGGCCTGTGTACACCACTTCGTCCACAAGCACCAGGGTTTTGCCTTCAATGTCAAACGGGATTTGTGTCGTGCCGACATGCGGCTGGTACGTGCGGAAGTCGTCGCGGTACAGCGAGATGTCCAGCACGCCGACCGGCACAGGCGTGCCTTCAATGCGCTCAATAGTTTCGGCAAGGCGCTGGGCAAGCGGTGCCCCTTTGCGCAAAATGCCGACAATCGCCAGGCCCGCGACCCCTTTGTTTTTTTCCAGCACTTCGTGGGCGACGCGAGTCCACGCTCGGCGCATTTCGTCGGCATCCATCACGGTGGCGGTAGTGCGGGGCAGTTCGGCGTCGGGGGCCATTTAGGGTTGCTCTTTTGGGACGAGCGAGGGGAGGAGGGCGCAAGTCGGCATTGGGGCAAGGGCTGCCACGGGCCGAGGAAACGCCGCCTTTTCCGCCTCGCAGGACGGGATTAAAGTCGGTTACGGGTTTATTATAGCCGGTGCGGGCGGCTGTGTCAAGGGGGCGAGCGGCGCATCAGTTCACGCGAGGGGGTAGATTGCGGCGAAAGTGATTGCTAATGAACGTAGGCTCTTTGTTTGTATTAACAGCAGGTATAGGCGCAAGCGTTGCGGCCTGCACGTAAGAACCGGAGGGTATAGTGGATCGAACCACAAGGCTTGCCGCGCCTGTCGTGGGATTGAGCGTGTAAATGCCAGTTCCGGGTAAGTGGATGGAGCCGCGGCGCGAGCCACGAGTACGGAGGGAATGTTTATCCTCACCTAGCGCATACAAGAGGCCGTGGAACAAAAAACCGGAGAATGTGGGAGGCAGGCCGGTATTGCCCAAAACTACGGCAGCGCCAGTGCGGGTATTGTTTACCTTAAAGATCTTTTCTGCGCCGAAATCGCCCGGCTGGTTGCCGCTGGCGTAAACATTTCCCAGGCCGTCCACGGCAACCAAGCCGGCGGGCTGCACCAGTGTGAGCGCGCCAACCTGCAACGATTGGGCAACGGGGTCAAGCGTGAACAGTTTGATAGCGTTCGCATCGTTGTCTATAAGAAAGCCGGTAAACACGCCTTTGCTGTCCGCACCGGCGCAAACAATGAGCGTGTGGGCGAACTTCTGTTGCAGGGTCATTTCCCCAGTCGTCGTGTCAACGCTGTATTCATCCATCTCTCCTCTTCCTGAAGAGCTGTCGCGGCACAGCGCGTATAACTCGCCGTTCGCGCCGAAACCGAGGGCTTTAACGTTCTCGTAGCGCTTGTTGGTAGCGATGGCGTGGAACGCGCCAGTTTGTAGGGTGAGGGTGCCTAGCGAAAAGGCGGGGGAGTGGCTGTGATAGTCAGCCGTGACAACATAAATGGTCTGCGCGCAGGCGGGAACGGCAAGCGCGGCGAGTGCTGCAAGAAGCGTCAGTTTGAGCAGGGCGCGCATGGTAAACCTTTTCTTCGGTCGAGCAGGGCGTGGCTGCGTCCCCGGCAGCACAACAACGCTGGCGAGCGCATTGCATGTGCATTCTACAGCATAAACCCCCATGCGTCAACTTGAACTTACGGCCTCGCTGGGCCAGGGGATTGTCCGTTTTGGCAGTGCTTATTCAGGATTGCCTCGGCGTTTCCAGAACTTGTTCAAGACATACCAACGACGGAAGGAATTGTTCCGTCGTTGGTACACGCTTGACACGCCTAGACAACCACTTTATAACACACTCGTAACGCCTTGACACTGCGCGCCAATTGTGGCACAATGGCGCTTGTTCGTCGTTCCTAAACGCGAACAAACGTTTACACATTTCCCCGGAAGCGACCGATGGATTATTCAGCCGGCTCCGCCATTCCCCCATCCTCCCTTTCTCGCACAGCCGAGCGCGGCGCGGAGGGACTGCCCCTTTCCGTCTTGCATGAAGCCGTGCAGGCCATCGCGCGCCAAACCGATGCCCGCGATACGCTGCATATCCTGGCTGAAAAAGCGCGCGGCCTGACCCTGGCCGCCTCGGTGGCGGTGACGCTGCTGGATGAAACGCGCAGCCTGCTGGACTTCGCTGCGGTGGCCGGGCCGGATGCAGACCAAATTGTCGGGCAGACCGTGCGGGCCGAGGATGCCCTGGCGGGGCAGACCGCCTTAACAGGAGAGATTTATCTCGCCCACCATGCCCAGTCGGCGCGTCCGCTGCTCGCCGCGCTGGAGCCGGATTTGTCGCAGGGCTGGGGGGTGCGCTCGGCGGCAGTCGTCCCCATCTATCGGCAGGGCAGGCCGCAGGGGGCTGTCACGGCCATCAACCGCGACGGCGAGGGAGCCTTTACGCCGTCCGAGATTGTTTCGCTGCAACTCTTCGCAAACATGTGCGCCTTAGCGTTGGGGCAGGACGATCTGAAGCGGCAGGTGGCGCAAAAGCAGCGCGAGCGGGACATTCTCTTTCAGGCCGTGCGCACCACATCGTCGTCGCTGAACGTGCAGGAAGTGCTGCAAAATGTCCTCGCCACAGTCGGCGGCACGCTGGACATGTCGGCGGGGGCGGTGTTTTTGCTCAACGATGAGCGCACGCGGCTGTATATCGGCGCGGACGAAGGCTTAGACGGCGAAGACCGCGAGCGTCAACTGCCCACCGATGGCAACGGAGCGGCGGCGCAGGCATTGCAGTCGGGCCAGCCATTGCTCATTGCCGATGCGTCGGGGCGCGATGATGGGGAAGACCTGCCGCTGCCCCATATGCGCAGCCTACTGCTCGCGCCCATGGTGGCGCGCTCCAGCCCCGAAGGGCTGATTGTCGCCGGGTCTCGTCAGGCCGGGGCATTCACGCAGGACGATGCGCGCCTGCTGTCGGCGGTCGCAAGCCAGGCCGCCGTGGCCCTGGAAAACGCCTGGCTGTACGAGGATGCCACGCGGCGGGCGCAGGAAGCGACCGCGCTGTACGAATTGTCGCAGGCGGTCGGCGCGACGCTGCACCTGGACAGAGTGCTCCATTTTGTTGCAGACAGCGTGCTGGCCCTGCTGCATGTGGACAAGTTCGCGTTGTTTTTGCTGCACCCCGGCAGGCAGATACTAGAAATCAAAATCGCCCGCAACATCAGCCGCGAGTGCGTGCAAACCATGAAGCCCAAGCTCGGCGAGGGCATTGCGGGCTGGGTGGCCGAGTTTGAAACGCCCACGGCTGTGCAGGATGTCGCCGCCGACCATCGCAACCGCTCGTGCCCCCTGGACGGCGAGGGAGTGCGTTCGCTGGTCAGCGTGCCGCTGCAATCGGGGGACAATGTTATCGGCGTTTTGCATGCCATGAGCAGCCGCCGCCGGTTGTTCACGGTGGGCGAAATGGAGCTGCTGTACACCATCGCAAACCAGGTGGGGGCGGCGATTGCCAACGCGCAAATGTACGAGGAAGCGCGGCAGCAGTCTGATGAGATACGCAAAGGGGTGCGCCGCATCGCCCGCGCCCTGGGAGCCTCGCGCTCCGCGCAGGAAACGGCGCAAAGCATCGCGGATTT
>JAABUQ010005328.1_pt1 | contig 20660 bp, 21 predicted proteins | sample 5560001 | NCBI WGS metagenome assembly JAABUQ01 (sample SAMN10711888, study PRJNA513371) | rock metagenome | isolation source: Antarctica rocks | place: Antarctica: Victoria Land, Finger Mt nord | collected 2015-12-18
GAAGGTCGCCGCGCTTGGCGAACCGGAGGCGCACCTTGGGAGAGGGCATCGTTGCCGTCAGTCCGGGCCCGGTCTGAAGGGGCCCGCTCGCGATCCGACGTCGGTCAAGGCCCGGCCTTCGGAGAGGCGATCGGGGGGCGGGGCGGCCGACGGTCGGGGGGTGATACGGGTTTGGAGCAAGGTTGGGGTCGCTTCGCTTCGGGGTCCGGCCGACCCATTGTCCCCGGGCGCGGGCCCCGGGTCGAGGGTCAACCGGGGGAATCGTGCGCAACGGGGTTGGAGGTGTCGGGGAGCGCCTCGGCCAAGGCGGCTCGGAGGCGCCGGAGGACCTCGGCGGAGGTCTCCAGGCCGAGGACCTCGCCGGCCAGGGCGCGCGAGCGGTCGTCGCGGATCGCCCGGATGACCCGCTTGATCTCGGGGATCTGGTGCGGCGGCATGCTCAGGCAGGTGACGCCCAGGCCCAGCAGGGCCATCGCGTAGATCGGGTCGGCCCCCATCGCCCCGCAGACGCAGACCTCCAAGCCTCGGGGGGCGGCGGCCTCGACCACCAGGCGGATCAGGCGGAGGACCGCCGGGTCGGCCGCGCTGTAGAGGCCGGAGACGGCCTCGTTGGAGCGGTCGGCGGCGAGGGTGTATTGGATCAGGTCGTTGGTGCCGATCGAGAAGAAATCCACCTCCTTGGCGAACAGGTCGGCCATCACCGCCGCCGCGGGCACCTCGACCATGATCCCCACGGGCAGGTCATCGCGGACGGCGACCCCCTCGGCGACCAACTCGGCCGCCACGGCGTCGAGCGCGGCGCGGGCCTGGCGGAACTCGGTCAGGGTGGTCACTAAAGGGAACATGATCCGCACGTCGCCCAGGGCCCCGGCCCGGAGCAGGGCCCGGAGCTGGACCCGGAACAGCGCCGGGTCGCGGAGCGAGAGCCGGACGCTCCGCAGGCCCAAGGCCGGGTTGGGCTCGGGCGGGCCGCCGTCGTGGTAGGAGACGAGCTTGTCGGCGCCGAGGTCGAGCGTCCGGAACGTGACGGGGCGCCCTCGGGCGGAGCGGACCACGGCCTCGTAGACGGCGAATTGTTCTTCCTCGGTCGGCGGCCGGTCGGCGCCGAGGAAGAGGAACTCGGTCCGGTACAGGCCGATGCCCGAGGCCCCCCGGTCGAGGCAGGGGTCGACCTCGGTGGGGAACTCGATGTTGCCCCAGAGCTCGACCCGGCGGCCGTCGAGGGTGACCGCCGGCAGGGCGGAGAGGCCGGCCAGGCCGGCGAACCGGGCCGACCGCTCGGCGGCGGCCTCGCGGTAGCGCCCCAGGGTCGGGGCGTCGGGGTCGAGGACGACCAGGCCTTCGTCGCCGTCGACGATCGCGACCCGGCAGCCTCGGGCGAGGTCGAGCGCCCGGCCCAGGCCGACCACGGCGGGGATCTCCAGGGCCGCCGCGACGATCGCGGTGTGGCTGGCCAGGCCGCCGCCCTCGGTGGCGAAGCCGAGGACCCGGGCCGGGTCGAGCCCGGCGGTCTCGCTGGGCGAAAGGTCGTGGGCCAGGATCACGATCGGCTCGTCGAGGTCGTCGGGGACCGGCGAAGGCCCCTGCCCCCGGCCGAGGAAGCCGGCGAGGATCCGCCGCTGGATGTCGCGGACGTCGGCGGCCCGGGCGGCGAGGTGGGAGTCGGCCAGGCCGGAGAGCCGGGCGGCGTGGCCTTCGAGCACCTCGGAGACCGCGTGGTCGGCGGCGACGAGGTCGCGCTCGATCCGGGATCGGGCGTCGCGGCGGAGCGTGGGGTCGGCGATCATCCGGCCGTGGGCGGCGAGGATGTCGGCGTACTGCGGGCCGATCCGCCGTCGGGCGTCCGCCTCGGCCTCGGCCGCGCCGAGCCGGGCGACCTCGAGCGCCGCGTCGAGCCGGTCGAACTCGGCGGCCACTCCGGCGGCGGCGACCGGCCGGAACGGCGAGCGGAGCCCTCGGGGGTCGAAGACCCGGACCGGACCGATCGCGATGCCAGGGCTGACGGCGATCCCTCGGAGGGTATGCATCGCGCGGGACGTCGGACCCGCCGGGCTGTCGCCTCGGCTCGGGCCTCGGCGGCGGCCGGGGCCGCCGGAAGCCGCCTCGGGCGTCATCGGGCGGGGTCCTTGTCCTGTCCCTCCTCGGTCTCGTGGAACCGGGCCAGGACCAGCTCGGCCAGCGCCTCGACGGCCGCCTCGGCGTCGGGCCCTCGGGCTTCCAGGTCGAGCCGGGTCCCGCATTCGGCGGCCAGCGTGGTCAAGTCGAGGATGCTCTTGCCGTTGATCTCCCGGCCGGCGGCGAAGACCCGGATCTCGGACCGGAACCGTTGGGCCAGCCGGACGAACTTGTCGGCCGGGCGGAGGTGCAGCCCCAGCGCGTTGGTGATCTCGACCTGGCGGCGGGCGACCTGGGGATCGTGGCTCATCGGCGGCTCGGTCGGCCTAAAAGGGGGCGATGGGCGGGCCCTCGTTCCGCGACTCGGCCCGCCGAAACGGGGTCCGGGCGGCATCCGGCGGGCGCGGGGACGGCCGGGCGGGATCCCGATCTCGTCCTCTTCAACCAAGAGAACCGAAAAACGATGCGGCGAGCCGACATCGGGCGACCGCGAACGGCCAGGGCCGGCGGCCCCGGGTCGGCTCAGGCCGTCCCCTGGTCGGCCTCGTCGAGCAGGTCGGCGACGCTTTCGCGGGTCTTGGCCTGGCGGAGGAAGCTGACGAACCGTTCGTCCTTGAGGTGCCTGGAGATGTTCTCCAGGGCCCGGAGGTGATCGCCCGGCTGGTTGGGCGGGGAGATCAGGAGGAAGAAGATGTCGACCGGGTCGCCGTCGAGGGCGGCGAAGTCGACCCCCCGGCGGGACAGGGCGACGGTCCCGACGAGCTTCTGCACGGTCGGGTGCCGGGTGTGCGGCACGGCCACGCCCTGGCCGATCCCGGTGGAGCCCAACTCCTCGCGGCCGAGGATGGCGCGAATGACGCCTTCGAGGTCCGCCTCGGCGATCTGGCCGGCGTCGCGGAGGCTCCGGACGATCTCGCGGATCGCCTCCTCCTTGCCGGTCGCTTGCAGGTCGACGAGGATCGCCTCGCGGACCACGAAATCCGAAAGCTTCATCCGGCCCTCCATCGTCTTGCCGCCGGACCGCTGGGTCGGGCGTTTCGGGTTGCCGGACGATCCACGGGGGCGGCCCGAAGGCGGCCCTTGGGGGCGGCGTCTCGGGCCATCGGCGGTGTCGACCGCTGGGTCATGGGGGCGTCGAGGTCGGGGTTGAGGGCGAAGGGGCGGGGCGTCACTCGGGCACGCCGCCCTGCGATGTGTCGCCCTTGTGGTGATCCTGGACCCGTTCCTTGTAGCGGCGGAGCTGCTCTTCCACCTTGTGGGCACAGAGGTCCATCGCCGCTTCGGCGGTCGGGGCTTCTTCCTTGGCGAAGAAGTCGTGCTTGTGCTCGGCCGAGGCCCGGATTTCCACCTGGTAGACGTGCTTGACGTGGTCGATGGCGACTTCGATGGACATGATCCGGTCGAAGTATTTGACCAGCTTTTCGGCCTTCTCGTGAAGGTACCGCGTCTGTTCCGCCCCCAGGCTCCCGTGGCGGCTCGATATCTCGATTTGCACCCATCCGCTCCTTGCCGTCGACATCCCGATGGCCCGCTCGTGGACGCGCCAGTCGTCGGCCGCTAGCCTAACTCCCGTCCAGGCCCCGGTCAAGGGGCGACCCGGCCGCCCCCGGCCTTCCCGGGCCCTCGATCCTCGACCATTCAACCGACGTGCCAGGGCCACGCTATCGGGGCGCCGGGCGATGGCTTATCCTGGGCGACGGCCCGGCGGAGGCCGCGGGGCCGATCTCCGACCTCCGAAGTCGAGGAGCGACCGCCCCGTGTGGACCCAGAACTACGACCCGATGGGATCCTGGCCGCTGTCGACCCTGTTCGCGGCGATCCCGGTGCTCGTGCTGCTGGGCCTGCTCGGCTCGGGCCGGGCTTCGGCCTGGCAGGCGGCCCTGGCCGGCCTGATCGCGGCAGCGGCGACGGCGGTGGGCGCGTTCGGGATGCCGGCGGGATTGGCCCTGGCGGCGGCCGGGCATGGGGTGATCTTCGCGGCGTTCCGGATCGCCTGGCTGATCGTGGCGGCGGTGTTCCTGTACGACCTGACGGTGGCGACGGGCCAGTTCGCGGTGATGAAGGCGTCGATCGCCGGGCTTTCGGGCGACCGGAGGCTCCAGGCGGTCCTGGTGGCGTTCTCGTTCGGGGCGTTCCTGGAGGGGGCGGCCGGGTTCGGGGCGCCGGTGGCGATCTCGTCGGCGTTCCTGGTCGGGCTGGGGTTCCGGCCGTTCCAGTCGGCGTTGCTCTGCCTGATCGCCAACACGGCGCCGGTGGCCTGGGGGTCGATCGCGATCCCGATCCGGACGTTGCAGGCGGTGACCGGGCTGGACATCGAGGCCCTGAGCGCGACCTCGGGGCGGATCCTGCCGCCGATCTCCTTGATCCTGCCGTTCTGGCTGGTCCGGACGATGGTCCCCTGGCGGGAAACCCTGGCGGTCTGGCCGGCCTTGCTGACGATCGGCGGCGTGTTCGCCGGGATCCAGTTCGCCTGGTCGAACTTCGTCGGGGTCGAGCTGGTCGACCTCGCCTCGTCGGTCGGCAGCCTGCTGGCGGGCGTGGCCGTGCTCAAGGTCTGGAGGCCCAAAGTTGAGTGGCGGTTCCCCGAGGACGAGGCCGGCGACCTCGCCGCGACCGCCCCGGGCGCGGCGGCGATCTCGGGCCCTTCGGCCGGGGCGGTGGCGAAAGCCTGGATGCCGTTCGCCCTCCTGACCGCGACGGTCCTGATCTGGGGCCTGCCCCCGGTCAAGCGGGCGATCGACGCCGCGACGTCCTGGAAGTGGGAGGTTCCCGGCCTCCACAACCGGGTCGTCCGGGGGGAAGCCATCACCGGCCACGCCGAAGCGACGCCGGAGGACCGGGAAAAGGCGGTGGCCGACCTCGTGCCGGTCTCGGCCACCGGGACGGCCGTCTTCGTCGCCGCGGTGATCTCGGGCCTGCTCCTGGGCGTCCGCCCGGCCCGGATGGCGGGGATGCTGGGGGCGGTGGTGGTCCGCCTGGCCCCGGCGATCGCGGCGATCCTGGCGATGCTCGCGCTCGGGTTCGTGACCAAGGCGTCGGGGATGGACGTGGTCCTGGGCCTGGCGTTCACCCGGACCGGCCCCCTGCTCTACCCCGTGTTCGGGACCTTGCTCGGCTGGCTCGGCGTGGCCCTGACCGGCTCCGACACCTCCAGTAACGTCCTCTTCGGCAACCTCCAGCGGATCACGGCCGAGAAGCTCGGCCTCTCGCCGGTCCTGATGGCCTCGGCCAACACCACCGGCGGCGTGATGGGCAAGATGATCGACGCCCAATCGATCGTCGTCGCCGCCGCCGCCACCGGAGAGACCGGCAACGAGGGCAAGCTCCTCCGCGCCGTGGTCGGCCACAGCGTCGCCCTGGTCCTCCTCGTCGGCGCGATCGTCTGGACCTACGCCCACCTCCTGCCCGGCCTGGTCGTCGACGGCCCGCACCCGTGATTGTGGGCGAAGAAGGCGTTGGCCGGATCGTCTCGACCTCCGGAATCGACCGTCTTCGCGGGGCGTGGTAGGATGAAATTCCTCTCGAACCTCGCCAAACCGTCATCGGAGGGGGGCATGATCAACACACGTCGGATCTTGGGGAAAGCCCGCAGGCCGTCCCGGGCCGCGAGACACCCTTCTTCATCGAAATCGAAGCATTGGACGAGCCCGACGACTGCCGGCTCCGACGCTCCCAAAGCGGGCTGGTCGCTGGCCGAGGAACGAGCGACCTACGCCACCGCCAAGGACGAATTGGTCGCCAGCCACGAAGGTCAATATGTCTTGATCAAGGGATCCGAAGTGGTCGGCATCTACCCGACGATGGATGAGGTCGAAGGGGCCGCCATCGACACGTTTGGCGACGAACCGAGGCTCATCAGGCGCATCCAACGCGATGATGCTCCGGCAATCCTCAACATCTTGGGGCGTTGAATGCCGGTTCATGTCCTGGGCTCGAACCCACCGGTCGTCTATGTAGGCTTGAACGTGGCCGAGGTGGTGGCGGCCCGAGGCAGGGGTCGTCCGCTCGGCCAGGGGGTCTCGGCCTTGATCGATACGGGTGCCAGCCGGACGGCGATCGCGCGATGGGCCGTGGAGCAACTCGGGGTCGATCAGGCGGGAGAGGATGAGGTACTTCGATCCGACGGGGAGACGGAGCTCCGCCCCACCTTCGCCATCCGGGTCGCTTTCGAGCCCAACTTCGCCGACCCGCTCTGGCCGCGCAAGGTCCGATTCTTCGCGGTGATCGCGATCGAAGGCGAGCCCGCCACGCCGGGCGTCGACGTGCTGATCGGCCAGGACATCCTGTCCCAGGTGGTGCTGGCCCACGACGGCCCGGCTCGCCGGCTGCTGCTCATGTATTGAAGTGGGAGCGGCGGTCGATCATCCGCCAACGAGCGACGCCCCGGCGACCTGTTGGGGGTCGCCGGGGCGTCGTGAAGGGTGCGTCCGATCCAGCTCCCATTCCCGGACGACCTCGGAATGATGAGGGGGGGCCGTCGGGACCAAGGCCGGAAGAACGGTGCGGTCGGGCCTTCGGTGTCTCGGAGGGGAGATCCTGGCCCGATCGCTCAGCTCTGGCTTCGGCCGTGGGTGAACTCGTGTTCGAGGAGGGCCATCCGGCCGTAACCGGCGTCGGGGGCCTCGGGCGAGCGGCCGTGGCGGGAGTCGGGGGCCTCGGCCTGGGCCTCGGCGTCGCCCCGGTCGGGGGCTTCGGCGATCCGGGGCCGGTGGAGGCTCGGGGGGGCCCCGCTCGACTCGGCCGAGAAGAGGGACGGGATCGGGTTCTGGAACTTGACGCTCATCGACATGGCGCACCTCCCCGCGCGACGCGGGTTGAACCGGGGATGGTGCCCGGATGGCGGCCCGATCGAGGGCCACGATGGGGCTCCATCCCGCGACCGGCCGTTTCCTCTCGACCGGTCGCGCGGCGACCCTAATCGATAGGGTCGCCGTCTGGTCGCCCGGCGGGCCGGGCAAGGCGGGGACTAGATTCGATCCGTCGGGCGATCCGCTTCCAGTCTATCCCGCCGATTCCGTCCGGGCCAGGCGCTTCTTTCGCGATTCTTTGCGATGGTGGAGCGGCGAAACCCCGGGGCGAGGCCGGGCTTGAAGAGGGCGAACATGAAGATCGGGATCTTGTCGGACACCCACGACGAGGTGGCGAGGACGGCCCGAGCGGTGGCGTCTCTGATCGACGCCGGGGCGGAAGCCCTGGTGCATTGCGGCGACATCACCGGGCCCGAGGTGGTGGCCAAGTGCTCGGGCCTGCCGGGCTATTACGTCTTCGGCAACAACGACTTCGACGAACAGGAACTCCGGGCGGCGATGGCCGGGGTCGGGGGCGTCTGCCTGGAACGAGGCGGGATCATCGAGGTCGAGGGGCGGCGGATCGCGGTGACTCACGGCGACTCGGACCGGGAGGCCCGTCGCCTGCTCCGGCTCGATCCCGAATTCTTCCTGTACGGGCACTCGCACCTCGCGGGCGAGGTCCGCCGCGACGGGGTCCGCTGGATCAACCCGGGGGCCCTGCACCGGGCGACCCGGCACACCGTGGCGGTGCTCGACCTGGCCGACGGCTCGCTCGAATTCCTGGCCGTGAAGGATCGCGGCCGCTTCGGGAAGGGGTAGCCGGGGGCGGCCGGACCTCTAGACTTCCCGAGGGGCGCGGCCATCCGATCGGCCCCTGTCATGGATCATCCGCGGGAGGAAAGGCTTACGATGCGACTTTGCCTGGTCGAGGACAACGCCGTCGCGGGCCTCGAGCCGCTGACGCTGACCCGCCCCGCCTTCGACCTGATCCTGGGCTCGACCTCGCTGGGCACCAAGCTCGCGCGGGCCTTCGGGGTCGGGCCCGGTCCGGCGCGGCGGGGGGTGATCGTCCGCCCCGGCCTGGCGGCCGTCCAGGCCGCCCGCGACCCCCACTCGACCGTCAACGACGGCGACTGGCTGGCCCGAGGGCCGGTCGTCGTCGCCAACGGCCGCTGGGTCCCGCCGTCGGATCTCGACGCCTCGGCCTTCGACGGCGGCCCGCGGGTCGGCCTTTGCGACGGGCAACCGGCCTGCGCCTCGGTCGGGGCCGAGGATGCCGTCGGCCTCCAGCCGGGCCACGTCGACGCCTGGTTCGAAGACCTGGCCGGCCGGTCCGAGTGCGTCGACGTCGGCGGCGAGTGGGTCGCCCGCCCCTGGGACCTCGTCGCCCGGAACCCCGAGCACCTGGTCCGCGACTTCGAGGCCGAGGGGAAGCCGACCCTGAGCAACCGCCACCTCGCCACGGCCGCCATCGTCGGCCCCTCCCAACGGCTGGCGATCCACGAGTCGGCCCGGGTCGACCCGTATACCGTCTTCGACACCACCAACGGGCCGATCACGGTCGCCGCCGGGGCCTGGATCCAGCCGTTCACCCGGGTCGAAGGGCCTTGCTTCATCGGCCGCGACACCCAGCTCTTCCGGGCCAACGTCCGGGGCGGGACGACGATCGGCCCGAACTGCCGGATCGGCGGCGAGGTCGAGGCGAGCATCGTCCACGGCTTCTCCAACAAGTACCACGAAGGGTTCCTCGGCCACGCCTACGTCGGCGAGTGGGTCAACCTCGGCGCGATCACGTCGAACTCCGACCTCCGCAACGACTACGGCGAGGTCCACGTCCCGCTCGCGGGAGACCCCGTCCCGACCGGCCAGGCCAAGGTCGGCTGCTTCATCGGCGACCACACCCGGACCGGCCTGGGCAGCATGCTCAACACCGGCACGGCCATCGGCGTGATGTGCAACGTCCTGCCCGCCGGCCTGCTCCTGCCCAAGCACATCCCCTCGTTCACCGCCGTCCTGTACGGCCGGGTCGCCCCCGGCTTCCCGCTCGACCAGCTCTTCGCCACCGCCGAGACCGTGATGTCCCGCCGCGGCAAAGCCTTCACCGACGCCGAGCGCCAGCTCTACCTCGACCTCCACCAGCAGACCCGCCTGGAGCGCGAGCGGGCCTTCCAAAAAGGGCACGACCGCCGGGGAGATGCCTGGCCCGTCGCCTCGGCCCGACGCTAGGGCGGTCCTCCCTTACCCGGAGCGGCGAATTGCTTGTCGTCCGCCGTTCTCCGAGATACCCTGGAGTCCGCCCCAAGGTCGATCGGGAGGCACGATGATGAGTTGGAATCTGGTCGACGCGCAAGATCGCCTGAGCGAGTTGATCCACCTCGCGTTCACCGAAGGTCCGCAGAAGCTCCGCCACCAAGAGGAAGAAGTGGTGGTCGTTTCGTGCCTCGAATACGAGCGTCTCGTCGAAAAGCGTCCCAGCTTCAAGGATTACCTGCGGGACGGGCCTTCCTTCGAGGGGCTGGATTTGAGGCGAGATCCGAGCCCGGGCCGAGATGTGGCCCTGTGAGCATCTTGCTCGATACCTGCGTGTTGGCCGAGGAACGCAACCCGAACGGCAGTCCCGCCGTCAAGGCGGCGTTGGGGAAGATCGACGACTCGGACCTCTTCCTCAGCGTCCTGACCATCGGTGAAATTGCTAAAGGTATCTCGCTGCTCTCCCCGAGCAAGAAAAAGCAAGAACTCGCCGTTTGGTTGGATGGACTCGAAGCTCGCTTTTCCGACCGTCTCCTACTGGTCGATCGCGAGGTCGCTTTCATCTGGGGCGACACCACCGCCCAAGCGGCGAAGCGAGGGATCATCATTCCCGCCGTCGACGGCCTCCTCGCCGCGACCGCGTCGCGACACGGGTTGTGCCTCTGGACGAGAAATGTTCGCCATTTCGAGGCCACCGGGGCCCTGCTCCACGACCCTTGGAGCGACGATCTTCCCCGAAACGGGGATTAATCGAATCGCGGGGATGGGATGCATTGAGTGACGACCCGCCCGGCTTCATCCCTCATCCGGGAGGGCATCGGGCGTGACATCATCGCCCAGGGCGTGGAGGGCGTCCTGGCGCTCCAGCCAGCGCCAGAAGCCGAAGCAGGCGGTGAAGAAGGTGCTGGTCATCTGGTCGATCAGCTCCTGGTGGATCCCGGCAGCGAGGTTGAGCCACTGCTCGGCGATGACCTGGCCGGAAGTCGAGGCGTTGGGGTCGTCGACCTCCAGGTAGACCTTGGGCAGCTTGTACTGGGCGTTCCACTCGTTGCAGAGGCGGAGCGAGCGGTCCCACTCGTGGCGGGGAATCCGCTTCATGGTGAGTCCGCGGAGGCAGTATTGCTCCCCGTCGTCGCCGGAGGCGACGAGGATGAAGCGGGGATGGCCGAGGACCTCTTCGTCGTAGCCGAACTCGACGACGAAGTCGCCGTCGCGGTCGCGGAGGTAGTGGAGCCCGCTATCCTCCAGGAAGGCCTGGATCATCGCGTGACCGAAGCTCTCCACGAACCCCATGCGACCGACTCCTTTCCGGCGGTGGACGGCCCGGGAGGGCCCCGGCCCGCCCCCTCATTGGAGCCCCCGACCGGGCCGAAGGCAAGGCCCGGCCCCCCCTCGAAATCCGGGCCGAGGCGGCGCGGGTCGGGGCCAGGTCCGAACCCGATCCGCTTGCCCGCAGTCCTACGATGGTGGGATGCGGCGAGGCTTTCGGATCGTCGATCCGGGGCGGTTCGGGTTGGGATGCTCGGGAAGGCGGTCGGTCCGGTCATGGCGGCAGAAAGTTCGGCGGGGTCGGCGGGTGTCCGGGCGTTCGGCTGCCTGGCGATGATGGTCCTGATCAGCTCGAGCACGGCCGCGGCGGCGAAGATCGCCGTCAGGGAGCTGCCGCTGGGCCTGGTCCCGCTGATCCGGTTCGGCGTGGCGGGGTTGATCCTCGGCCCGTTGGTCCTCCGCAAGTCCACGCTCGGGCCGATGATCCGTCAGGATGGCTGGCGGCTGGCCCTGGCCTCGGCGCTCTGCGTGGTGATCAACCAGGCGTTCTTCCTCGGCGGGGCTAAGCTCGCCCCGACGTCGCACATCGGCCTGATCTACGCCGCCTGCCCGCTGGTCGTCTTGGGGCTGGCCGCCGCGTTGGGCCAGGAACGGTTGACGCCGGAGCGGATCCTAGGCGTGACGGCCAGCGTCCTGGGCGTGGCCGTGATCGCCCTGGAGAATGTCTGGAACTCCACCGCCACCGCCGGGGGCCGCGACGTGCTCCGGGGCGACCTCCTGGAAGTGGGGGCGGTGCTGGCCTGGGGGGCGTACCTGACGGTGAACAAGCCCCTGGTCGCCCGCCACGGGGCGTTGCCCGTCCTGGCGGCGACGTTCCTCGTCGGCTCGGCGCTGGACCTCCCGGTCGCCCTGGCGACGAGCCCAGGCTGGCCGCCGCTGGCCGGCGTCTCGACGGCCGCCTGGCTGGGGCTGGCCCACCTGGTCGTGGTCAACAGCATCGCCGGCCTGATCTTCCAGAATCTGGCGATGCGCCGGCTCGACGCCAGCCAGGTGGCCACCTTCGGCAACGTCGCCCCCCTGCTCACGATCGTCTGGGGCCGCCTGCTGTTCGGCGAGCGGATCTCCGCCGTCGCCGCCCTCGGCGGCCTGCTCGTCCTCGTCGGTATCGCCTGGGCGAGCCGAGCCGCTCGGCCGCCGATCGACGATCCCAAGCTCATCCCGTTCGCGCCTGTCCGCGTCGGCTGAACCTCGATTGTCAGTCGGTCCGCTCCACGCCGATCGTCGGTGGCGGTTCTTCGCCCCGGCGTAACGCCAGCCTTGCAAGATGGCGGAATCGACGGACGGCCCGCCGGACCTTAGCCTCCATCTTGGCCCGGTGCCGCATCCCCGATCGGCACATCGCGCAGCCGCAAAACTTGAGGTGGTTCGGCATAGTGTCCCACTAGGGCATCGACGCCCGAGACATCAGTGGTCGCCGATCGGCGCGTAGCGTTCGAGCATCTCGGCGCTGGGGGCGAAGCGGGGCTCGCGCTCGCCGGAGTCGAGCTGGCGGACGCGGTCGGCCACCAGGCGTTCGAGGAGCGGGTCGGGGCCGAGGGGCGGGCCGAGGCGGAAGTCGACGCCGGGGTGAGCCCGGCGGAGGTCGTCTCGGGCGGCGGTGAGGTCGCGGATCAGGTGGACGCCGGCCGAGAGGAAATAGGGGATCATCAGGATCCGAGACGCCCCGCGCTCGACGCAGCGATTGCCCCCGGCGGCGATGTCGGGGTCGGCCAGTTCGAGGAACGCCGGCTCGACGATCGGGTAGTCGCCCGACTCGGCCAGGCGAGCCGCCATCCGGTGCAGGTCGTCGTTGGCCGGGGCGTGGCGGCTCCCATGCGCGATCAGTAAGACGGCGGTCTCGGGCATCGGGCGGCCTCGGACGGGCGACGGATCGACGGGGTCGGATGGCCCATTGTAAGCCGTCGGACGCGGTCGTCAAACCTGGAGGGGTGGGGCTCCCTGGCGATCTCGACAGATCCTGGTGGTGCGATGCCCCCCCACCCAACCCTCCCCCACGAGGGGGGAGGGCTTTCAATCGTCCGCTCGATGAGGCAGGGCTATCGAGATCGGCCCACCCCTTTCTGACTCCCTCCCCACCCCGTGGGGGAGGGTTGGGGTGGGGGGGCGTTCGACATCGCTCGGCGCTTGCGACGGGCCCTCACTTCCTCGGCAGGACGAACGCCGAGCGGACGGGCGGGGGCATGGGGGAGTTGACCCCCTTGACGGCCTGCCAGATGATCTCGTTGAAGACGAGGTCGTCGGCGCGGTCTTCGGCCTCGTCGAGGTCGAGGGTCATCGACAGCTCGGCGTTGGGGGTGGCCCGGGTGTTCTTCTCGTCGAGGTTCACGCCGGCGGGGCGGCAGGCGTAGGGCGTGGAGTCGAGCCTGGGTCCGAAGGCGTCGATCATCGGGCGGGCGGCGGCGTCGAACTGGCTCATCGGTTCGAGGCCGAGGATCAACTCCATCGTCCGGAGCATCGACGTGGTGCTGTAGAGGGTCGAGTCGACGGTCCCCTTCTTGATGTAGGGGCTGATCGCCAGGGCGACGGTCCGGTGGGCGTCGACGTGGTCGGACCCGTTCTGGGCGTCGTCCTCGACGACGAAGATGGCCATCTCGGGCCAGAACCTCGAGCGGCTCAAGCCTTCGACGACCCGGCCCAGGGCGAGGTCGTTGTCGCCCACGAAGGCGGTCACGGTCGGCGTGCCGGGGCGGGTCCCGGCGGTGTGGTCGTTGGGCAGCCGCATGATGACGAGGTTGGGCATGGCGCCGGCCTTCTCGAACCCGGCCAGCTCTTCGAGGAACCGGTCGGCCCGCTTCATGTCGGGCACGGTCAGGTCGTAGCCGCGATAGAAGGGGTCGAAGTGCCCCTGGAGGGCGGCGACCTTGGTGGTCGAGGGCTCGCCGACGACCTTGGCGTTTTCGATGAACTCGCCGTAGCTCCGGTAGGTCAAGCCTTTGGCCGCCGCGCGGTCCCAGAGGTAGCCGCCGGCCGGCCGCGCGATGTTCAGGACCCCTTCCGACGGATACGGGACGCGGCGGTCGCCCCGGTACGAGAGGGGCCAGGTCCGCTCGACGAAGTCGGTCGCGTAGGCGCCCATCGACCATTCATGGCCATCGGCGCTGACCTCGGCCTCGGCGTAGAAGTTGTCGAGGAGGACGAACTGGTCGACCAGGGCGTGGTGGTTGGGCGTGATCGCCTCGGGGAAGAGGCAGAGGGCCTTTTCGCCGTTCCCCTTGGGCATGTCGCCGAAGACCTGGTCGTAGGTCCGATTCTCCTTGATGATGTAGACGCAATACTTGATGGGCGAGGGGTCGCCGACCTTCGCGGGGATCGGGTGCCCCCCGGGCCTGGCGGCGACGCCCTCGTTGGCCCGGGCCCGGAGGGGGCTGCACTCAAACACCGTCTTCGAGTAGGGGCCCATGTCCTGGGGGCCGGGCAGCGGCAGGATCGAGAGCGACCCCTGGAAGAGGCCGCCGATGTACTCGCGGATCGTCCCCCGAGGGGCCTGGGCCAGGGGGTCGGGGCCGTCGCGGTTGGCCTTGGAGGAGGTGCCTTTGCCGTTGGCGATGTAGAGGGTCTTGTTGTCGCGCGAGACCCGGACCGCCGTCGGGTACCAGCCGGCGGGGATGAAGCCGAGCGACTTGCTCGCGCCCAGCTCGTGGACGTTGGCCACGGCCACGTCGTTGGTGTTGGCGTTGGCCACGAAGAGGATCTGGCCGTCGGAGGTCAAGGTCAGCGAGCTCGGCGTGCTCCCCGGGGGGGCCTTGGGGTCGATCGCCGTGCCGATCGTCTCGACCGCCTTGCCTCCGCCGGTCTCGAAGACCGAGACCGTGTTCCGGTTGGCGTTGGCGACGTAGAGGATCGTCCCCTCGCCGGCCAGGAGCATCTCGTTGGGGTGCTCCTCGGTCGCCCAGCGGCCGGTGATTTCTCCCTTGGCCGAGTCGACGACCGCCACGGTGCTCTTGGCCCAGAGGCTGACGTAGAGCTTGCCGCCCGACTGGTCCCAGGCCAGGCCGTAGGGGTAGCTGTCGGACCCGAGGTCGACCTCTTGCTGGAGGTGGCCCGCGCCGTCGAACTTGGCCAGGGTATGGCCGAAGGCGTTGGCGACCCAGAGGGTTTCGCCGTCCTTGGAGACCGCCAGGCCGGCGGGAACCCTGCGGCCGCCGGTCTTGTCGGGGTACTTGTACTCGAACCGGTTCGAGAGCAGGCCGGCGGCGTGGTCGAAGCGGTACACGACGTCGTCGAAGCCGCCGCCGACGAAGAGGCGTTTGCCGTCGCTCGACCAGGCGAGCCCCTGGAAGCTCTCCTTGAGGGCGACCCGCGCGATCACCTTGCCGGTGCCGGCTTCGAGCGTGACGACCTCGTGCTCGCCGTAGCCGGCGTGGAGGACGGCCAGGATCGGCTCGGTCGGGTGCTCGGCCAGGGCGACGGGGAAGTCGCCGAGCTTGGCCTGGCGCCCGGCCGGCTTGAGCGACCAGCCGTTGGGCAGCAGGACCGAGCCCGTCCGGGTCATCCCCGGCCAGGTCGCCTCCGGTTTGCCGGTCCTGGGGGTTTCCTGGGCCGAGGCGCCCAACGCCGCCCAGGCCGAGACCACCAGGGCCGCGCCGATCGCCCGCATCCGCTCGATCCCGTTCATCAAGGCCAGTCCTCCGCCATCGCAAGGGATTGCTCGATCCGAAGCGACCAGCCTAACGCTTCGACCCCGCTTTGGGCCACCGCCGGAGCCCCCCGATTGGCCGATCTTCCCGGAACTCTCATCTCGCGGCCGGCTTGCCCCCGGCCCGGATCGGGCGATACCAGACGACGTTGTGCGACCGGCCGCCGATGGCGACCACGTCGGGCACGCCGTCGCCGTCGAGGTCGCCACCCCGGAAGTCCTGGGCGGTGATGTCGCGGTCGATCACGGTCCGGGCCCACTGGCCGGCTTCATATCGATAGACCGAGACCCGAGCATCCTTGCCTCGGTGGCCGGCGAAGACCTCGTCGTCGCCGTCGCCGTCGACATCGGCGACCCAGAGGGCGTGGCCGTCGTCGAGGGTGGCGTCGAGGACGGTCCGGGGGCCGAACTGGTTCCGCTCGCCGGTGGCGACGTCGCAGGTCGCCGGCAGGCCGGGCGGCTTGAGCCGGACGGCGACCTCCGAGCCGTGCCAGGGCTCGATCGTCGCCAGGAATCGCTGCCCGGTGGCCAGCCGGCCGAGGTGGACCTCGCTGCACCCCCGCTTCGGGGCGACGCCGTCGGGGATCGGGAAGACGTTGAACCCCCCGAAGCTCGGGGCCCCTTGCAAGGTGACCGACGGGACGTATTCCATCACGCCGTCGGAGCAGGCCACGAGGAGGAAGGGGTCGTCGGTCCGGGCCGGGTCGGTCCGGGCCAGGATCGCGTGGGCCACCTCGCCCCCGGCGATGTGGTTGGACCTCCACCGCCCCTCCTTCGGCTTGGTCCCGGGGTCGTAGTGCACGATGCGGGCCTGGTCCTGGTCCTGGTCGAAGGTCGGGGGCCGGACCTCTCGGCCGAAGATCGGCGCGACGATCAGCCCGAGTTGGTTGGTGATGGTGGGCACGTCGCCGACGATCCGCATCATCGGGACCTGGCCCCAGCGAAGCCGGTGGATGCTCGGGACGTTGCCGCCGGAGGATGGCAACCGCGGCGGGCGGTGGCCCCCGGCGTCATCCACGATCGGCCGGAAGCTCCAGGGGTCGTCGGCCTTTGGCCCTGGGATGGCCAGGGTGAGCTTGCCCCGCTTCGGCTCGTTCATGGCGAAGTCGTGGGCGATGGCGATCTCGGCCCGGCCGTCGCCGTCGAGGTCATGGGTGGCGCTGCTGATGATGTCGGGGGTGTCCTTGGGGACCGAGACGATCCGCTTCTTCCAAGACGGGTTCTCGTACCAGGCGCAGGTCCCCCCGCCGACGCCGACGAGGTCGGGCTTGCCGTCGCCGTTGACGTCGGCGACCTCGATTTGATAGCCGGCGGGGAAGTCGGCGTCGATGACGATCCGCTCGAACTTGAGGCCGGCGGCCGGGGCGGAGTGGGCGAGCAAGGCGACGAGGCATGCAACCCAGCGGCGATCGATCATGATTTGATCCCCCAGCCGGTGGGCGGGCCGGCGGTGTCTTCGGGCTTGACGAGGACGTCGGAAAGGTTGATCTCGCCGGGCGCGGCGGACTCGGCGGACTTGAGCCGCTGTTCGAGGACGGCCACGCGCTGCTCCAGCAGGGCGATCCGGGCCTCGGCCTCGTCGGGCCGGCGGGGGCGGGGGACCTCGGGGTAGCCGAGCTGGCGCTGGAGGGCGGAGAAGAGGTAGAGGGGGTCGCGACCCCGGTTGGCCCGGGCGATCTTTCCCTCCTTCTCGCCGAAGAGGATCGGGAACTTGGGCTGATAGTCGGGCTGGGTCCGCCGCCGCTCGATGACGAGGTAGGCCGATCGGATGAAGATCAGGTCGGCGAAGTCGACGTCGCCGAGCCGGGCCCGGAGCTGGAGGATGTAGTCGCGCCAGTCGGGGCTATAGATCGGATCCTCGGCGATCGCCTCGAGCCCCTTGCCGTAGCCCAGGCGGTTCCGCGAGAGGGCCTCGAACTGGTAGACGAACAGGCCGGCGGGGCTGGGCCCGTCGGCCTTGTACTTGGCCTCGCGCTCCAGGATCAGCAGGGCCTGATCCATCGCGAACCGGCTGACGTCCAGCTCCGCCTGGGTGATGACGTGGGTCTGGAACGGGGTGAAGTAGTGGCCGATCCGGGCCATCGCCGGCCCCATCAGGCCCGTCACCTTGATCTCCGAGGCCAGGAACGAGATCGCGAAGGGGAGCTTGGTCGTCGACAGGATCTCCTCGCCGACCCGCGACAGGACGTCCTGCGCCGGCATCCCGTCGAGCACCCGCTCGCGGAAGGCGTGGAAGAAGTACGCCTGCTCGATCGACTCCTCGCGGTCGAGACTTGCCATGCGTCGCCTCGCTCCGGGCCGTCTGCCTCGCCTTCGCGTCGTGACCGACCGGCCCGATTGTACCCGAGTGGCCGCCCGGCCGGTCGATCACCACTCCAGGGCCTCGCGGGGGGCTTCGGACAGGTCGGGGACGACCCAATCGGCGTCGGCGAGCTTTTCGCGGGGGAAGTTGGTCGAGACGGCCAGGCAGCGGGCCCCGGCGGCCCGAGCGGCGGCCACGCCGACGATGGCGTCCTCGACGACCAGGCAGGTGCTCGGGTCGAGGCCGAGGCGGCGGGCGGCCTCGAGGAAGAGGTCGGGCGCGGGCTTCTTCTTGGCCACGTCGGAGCCCGTCACCATCGCGTCGAAGGTCTCGGGCGACAGCTTGATCTCGCGGAGGTTGCCGTCGACCTTGACCCGGTCGGCGCTCGAGGCCAGGGCGATCGGCAGCTTGTGGGCCTTGCACGAGGCGATGAAGTCGAAGACGCCGGGTAAAGCTTCGATCCGGTCGTGGATCACCTCGAGGTAGATCGCGTAGGTCCGGGCCTTGTCGGGCCCGGGGTCGAGGGGAAAGCCGTGGGCGTCGGCCACGCCTTTGAGCAGGTGGTCCTCGCCCATCCCGAAGTAGGGCCGGAACTCGTCGGGGGCGACGGCGCACCCCTTCTCGGCGAACATCTTCGCCGCCGCCTCGGCCAGGAACGGCTCGGATTCGAGGAGCACGCCGTCCATGTCGAAGATCACGCCTCGGATCAGGCTGGGTTCGAGCACTTGGGGGCACCTTTCGCTAGGGTGGTCGACCGATCGATCTAGCGGAGCGGTCGAGGGGTCGGGAGCAGGGGCAACTCGGCCCGGAGTTCGTCGACCGAGGGGTACGGCTTGGGCTCGAAGTGGCGGGCGGCCAGGCGGGCCGAGCCGAGGACGCATTCCTTTTCGAGCAGGTAATAGCGATTGTAGTGCTCGACCTGGCGGTTGAGGGCGGACAGGTCGATCTCGTCGAGGTACTTCGACCACCGCCGATTGAACCGCTCGACGCTGGCGACGAGGTCGCGGCCGACCGAGCGGAGCCGGCGCAACGGGTCGGCCCTGGCGGACCACTTCGGCCCGGGGGCGCCGGCCAGGGGCCAGAGGGGGCCGATCGGCTCGCGGAAGACCCCCAAAGCGTCCTCGGGGCCCGAGGCGGCGGCGGCCCACTGCTTGAGCCGGAGCCGGACCATGTCGAGCATGTCGAGGCGGGTCCGGACGGCCCGGGTCCGGAGCCGGGCCAGGCCATATTCCAGATCCTGCCCCCGCCTGGCGAACGCGGGCACGTCGAAGAGGCCGAGCAACTCCTTGATCTCGGCCTCGACACTGCCCAGCGGCGTCCCTCCGTCCGACTCGTCCATCCCGGTGCGCCCTCAAGCCTCCAGAACCTTCGCCAGCGGCATTGCGATTGACCGACGGTCGCCCTGGGCGGTATGACCACGCCTCCGCGCCGGTTTTGCTGGGGGAGCGGCGGCGGCGCAGCCGATAGTTCGGTCAACTCCCGTGCCAGGTCGACGGATCGATCATAACGGGTGGACGACCTCGGCCGGAATGCCCTAGCCCCGCCCGGAAGGAGCCAAAGGCGTTGAGCGGATTGCCCTTCGGTCGCCGGTCGCGACGCCTGCCCTCCGGGCTGCTGGGGATGCTCGCGCTGGTGGTCGCGATCGAATCCGCCGTCGCCGGCCGGCGGCTCGACCTGGTCAACCCCGCGGCCGAGGACTGGCGATCGGCGGCGAGGGCGGCCGAGTACCGCTCCCGCGACCGCGACGTCCTCTGCTTCGGCGACAGCCTGGTCAAATACGGCGTGCTCCCCCGGGTGATCGAGGCCAAGGCCGGCCTCCGCTCCTACAACCTGGCGACGGCCGGCGGGACGATGCCCTCGGCCTACTTCCTGCTCCGGCGGGCGTTCGACTCGGGGGCCCGACCCAAGGCGATCGTCGCCGACTTCGCCGCCCTGATGCTCGCCGACCCCGACCCGCCCGCCCTCGCCAATTACGCCGAACTCGCCACCCTGGGCGATTGCCTCGACCTCGCCTGGAACGCCCGAGACGCCGGCTTCTTCGGTTCTCTGGCCGTCGCCAAACTCCTCCCCTCGTCCCGCTGGCGGTTCGAGCTTCGGGGATCCCTCCTCGCGGCGCTCGGCGGACGATCCGCCTCGCCTCGGCCGACGACCGAGAACCTCCAAAAGCTCTGGGCCGACCAGCTCGGCGCGCAGCCGATGCCGACGATGCCCCCCCGGCCGCCCACCGCCGGAGTCCTCGTCGACGGTTGCAGCCCCCTCGACTGGTCGATCGAGCCGAGGAACCGGCGCTACCTCGACCGCTTCCTCGCCCTGGCCGAAGCCCGGGAGGTGCCCGTCTTCTGGCTGATCCCCCCGCTAGGCCCCGAGGTCCACGCCCGCCGGGCCATCCGAGGGTCGGACGACGCCTACGCCCGGTTCGCCCGCGATCGCGCCGCCAGACACCGATCCGTCGTCGTCGTCGACGCCCGCCATTCCGGCTACGACGACTCGGTCCACATCGACCACATGCACCTCGACCGCCGGGGGGCGAAGATCCTGACCGCCGACCTCGCCGCCCTCTTGGCCGATCGTCTCGGAGCCGGGGCCGGACAACCGGCCTGGGTCGACCTCCCCCCCTTCGCCGGGCGGACCGGCGACGAGCCGGCCCGATCCATCGCGACCTCGACCGGGGCGACGATCCGATGACCCGACCCACCTCCTCCCGGCTCCCGATCGGCCTGCTGGGGATGCTCGCCCTGGTGGCGGCCGTCGAGCTGACGATCCAAGGCCGGCGGCTCGACTTCACCACCGTCTGGGCCGACGACTGGCGCCGGACCGCCGAGGCCAGCACCCGAGAAGCCCGAGGCCGCGACGTCCTCTGCTTCGGCGACAGCCTGGTCAAGTACGGCGTGCTCCCCCGCGTGATCGAGGCCCGGACCGGCCTCCGCGCCTACAACCTGGCCATCAACGCCGGGACCATGCCCTCCGCCTACTTCCTGCTCCGCCGGACCCTCGGGGCCGGGATCAAGCCCCGCGCCATCGTCGCCGACTTCTTCGCCCTGATGCTCCCCGACGCCCCCCGCGTCTCCGTCCGGATGTACCCCGAACTCGCCCGGGTCCGCGACGTCTTCGACCTCGCCCAAACCGCCGCCGACCCCGGCTTCCTCGCCCCCATCCTGTTGGGCAAGCTCCTCCCCTCCTACAAATGCCGCTTCGAGGTCCGCGCCAGCCTCCTCGGCGCCTTCCAGGGCGTCCGAGC
>JAABUQ010005329.1_pt1 | contig 20659 bp, 22 predicted proteins | sample 5560001 | NCBI WGS metagenome assembly JAABUQ01 (sample SAMN10711888, study PRJNA513371) | rock metagenome | isolation source: Antarctica rocks | place: Antarctica: Victoria Land, Finger Mt nord | collected 2015-12-18
CTGGATTATCCGGCTTGTTAGTAACGGGATTATCCGGCATGTTAGTAACGGGATTATCCGGCATGTTAGTAACGGGATTATCCGGCATGTTAGTAACGGGATTATCCGGCATGTTAGTAAAGTGACCATTCCGACTAGCAAAGACCCATCGCGCGCAACTAAAATCTGCCCACATTCCGGCTGCTCGATAATCTGGCGTAACCCAACCGATTGAACGGCATGATCAGCTCGGAACTCTGCTTCTTGAGAGAACAACAGCTCAAGAAGTTCACAAAGTTGCGGAACGTCATCGAGAGTGGCGACGCTGACTTCCATAGTCATTTGGAGGGAAGCTGATTTACCTTGATCGAGATTGTTAGGCCGTCTATGCCGCGCGCTCGTAGCACGTCCTCGCCGCGTGGTCGCAGGACGGGCACGATAATCGATTCCAAACCAGCCTGGGCAGCGACTTGGGCGTTGTAGGTCTTGGGGCCGTTCTGCGCGGCGTCGGCGTCCAGAACCTCATCAGGCAAAGCGTTGTCGGCTAGCAAAAGGCCGCCCACGCGCAGCAGCGGCAAGCACAGCTCCAAGTACTTGGGGTAGTTGTCCTTGTCGGCGTCGAGGAAAATGACATCGAACGGCTCCTCACCAGCCGGGTTCATGCGGGCCAGCGAGTCGGCGGCTGGGTCAACGCGAATTTCGATCTTCTCGCTTAGTCCTGCGTGTTCGATGCTGCTGCGCGCGACCTCGGCGTGATGTTTGTCTAATTCCAGCGAGATGAGCTTGCCGCCTGCGGGCAGGGCACGTGCGAGCCATATGGCGCTGGTGCCGCCCAGTGTACCCACTTCCAAGATGCGTCGCGCTCCGGCCAGACGGGCCAGCATTTGCATCAGCTTGCCTTGGCTTGGTGAGACGCTGACTTCGGGCAGACCTTCAGCAATGGCACGCTCACGCGATGCCGCGAGCGCCTCGTCTTCGGAGGCGAACTCTTGGCCGATGTAATCGTGGAAGCCCGACAGTGCCTCTTCAAGTGTGTGCATTCTGGTTCTCTTTCGTGGTAAGCCCTTCGGAGCGATGGCTTATCGGTATCGCCCACCATTGTCGCGCATGTACAGCAGCACCAGCGCAAGATCGGCGGGATTGGCGCTTCCTTTGGGACCGGTTTGTACCTGCGAGTAGGCGAGGTTGCCGTCGGCGTCAATGATGAACACCGCCGGCTCGCCGTGCGGTTGCGGGCCATCCTCGTCGTCCGAGCGATACACGCCGTAGCTTTGCGCGACCTGAAAATCGGTGTCAGAGAGCAGCGTAAACGGCAGCTTCATCTGGTCGCGCAGTTCGCGTGAAGTTTCGGGCGGGTCAACGCTGACGGCGACGAGTTCGGCCCCCAACGGCTCAAAACGCGAGTAAATGTCGGCAAAGTCCATCAGCCCTTTGCGCGAAGTCGGGCAAAATTCGCCGCGATAATAAAACAGCAGCAGGAGCTTGTCTGCGCGTAGCTCGGACAATGTGCGTTGTTGCCCCTCTTGGTCGCGTAGCGAAAAGCTGGGCGCTGGAGATTGGTTGCGAATCATAAATGGTTTTCCTTCGTAGTGGGTCGTTCAGTGTAATACGCCTGGCACCAAGTATTTGCCAGTGCCATCAAGTCTAAGAGCAGAAACCGGCGGATGCCCTGCTGCAGCGACCGTATCTCAATTCCGAGAGTGGCCGCTAATCGGAGTGAACGCGCCAGCGACACAACGGCCAAGCTCGCCCGCCCCCGCAAGGGAGAGAGGTACGAGCGAAGCTGCAAACGATTGAGGTCACCATCTTGTTCTACCGCTTCTTGATCAGTTTGAAAAACAGTCGGAGTTCAGTACCACAAAGCCGTCGCTCCAAGTATTGCTTGATTTCTTTTCGTCAGGCCACTCATTGCCAATGATGGTGTAGCACACCGGGTCCCGTTTGCAACATCGGGCATGACACGTTCATAGCGGATGAGGCTCTCCTTGTTTCAGCTAAATCAGCCCGGCATGCGTCAGCGCGGCGTCCACCGCAGCTCGGCTCGGCTCACTAGGCCCCGTCATAGGCAGGCGGAGCGACGCCGGAAAGCCAGGTCGGACGCGGGAAAGCGCGTATTTGACCGGGCCCGGCGAGGCGTCGGTGAACAGCGCCGTGTGGACTGGGAAGAGGCGGTCCTGGAGCTGGAGAGCCTTAGCATATTCGTTGGCCTGGCACGCGGACTGAAATTCGGCACAGAGCCGGGGCGCTATGTTGGCTGTCACGGAGATGCAGCCGACGCCGCCCATTGCATTGAAGGCGAGCGCGAGGTCATCGTTGCCGGTAAGCTGGCAGAAGTCGGAACCGAGGCTCGCGCGGTGTTCCGACACCCGGACGAGCAAGCCACTCGAATCTTTGATCCCGACGAACACGTTCGGAAAGTCGGCCACGATGCGGGCGAGCGTCGCGGGCTGGATGTCGGTCACGGTGCGCGCGGGCACGTTGTAGAGCATGATCGGCAGCTCGGCTCCGTGTGCGAGGGCGGCGAAGTGCTGGTAGATGCCCTCCTGGCTTGGGCGATTGTAATAGGGCGGCACCATCAGCGCCGCGTCAGCCCCGGCGTCCCTGGCCGCACGCAGGTTTTGGCCCGCGACGCGGGTATCGTTCGAGCCTGCGCCGGCGATGACGGGCACCCGCCCTTTCGCTTGATCGACGCAGACGCTCACTACACTGAATTTCTCCTCGGCACTGAGCGTCGCTGCCTCACCCGTGGTGCCGCAGGCGACCAGCGCCGACGATCCCTCGGCGATTTGCCACTCGACGAGACTGCGAAACGCGGCCTCGTCAAATGCGCCGTCAGAAGTAAATGGCGTGACGAGCGCCGGGATTGATCCTGAAAACATCAATTACATCCTCTTTTTGTGTGGCAGCCGTGGACGGTCACCTGGACGCGACTTCCGGCGGCGGGTTCTAGGCGGCTCGTCGCGTACAAGCAGAAGAAGCCGCCGAACGACTTTGGGGGCGACTTTAAGCATCGGCAAGACTGCTGTCCGTTCGCCCCGTCACGGCAAAGCCGAAAGCGGCGGCATAACGGCGTAGCCAATGCTCGGCGAGTTCACCCGCGACCGCTCCGACATCGTACGATGGAGAGGTCAGGGATTCCGCTTCGATGACATCGATCGTGACGATACCGTGGACGAGATCGTAAAGGTCTGGCCATTTCTCCTTGAACTTTGTTCGAAGGGCCGCTTCGGCGTTAGCAAGCGGGGCATAACGCGCATGTCCGCGAACGCGGCACCCCAAACGCACAAAAGGGTTAATGAAGTCGACTTCGACGTCCGGACGCTGCCGCAAGTTTTCGACCGTGCCTTGGGAGCGGATATTCGCGAATGCAATTGTCCGATCGTCAAGGACGAGAAATGTGGCCTTCGGCGACACTGCGGGGGCACCGTCAGGGCGCACCGTCGCGACGCAGCCGATCGTGTACGTGGTGATCAGGTCGATCATCTCCTTGGTTAGCATGATATCGCTCCCTTTTAAATTATTGGGCATTTGCGTCGATCCGAATTTGCTCGCCGACGCATCGTCGCACCGATGGCAACGACGGCGAGTCCAGCCGCAGCTATCGGCAGAATGCTCATGGCTCGGCTTGGCCCGGTGGCTTCCAACAACCCGGTGAGCAGGGCCGTTAGGACGGCGATGGCATAACTCACCGTGAACACAGCGGCCGAGAAGCTCGGCACGTCCTCCGAAGGCACCATGAGGGGCAGCAGCGCACGGCCAGAATAGGCGATGACCCTGTCCCCAGAGTCCGTCCGAAATTGAACATAGGAGTTACGCAGTTGAAGCAAAATTGAGAGTACTCTCGCTACCCCCTTCGGGCCGATTTAATCTCCAACTGCGTAACTCTTCTTTGTGTTGCCGGGTCGGGTTCCGGCAGCTTGTCTGCCGTATGCTACAGCAATGGAGCTACTGCGGCCGTAATGGGTATTTCCAGCACCGTCGGCCCTGGGCGGCGCAGGGCATCTTGCAGGGCCTGTGCCAAGGCGTCCGACGTGGCGACCCGAAACGCGGCGCAGCCGTAGCCGGTCGCCAGGGCGACAAAATCGAGGCCGGGAAGGTCCAGGCCGGGCACGCCGGGCGTGTGCTGCTGGTCGGCAAACGCTTTGAGAATGCCGTACTCCTGGTTGCACAGTACCAGGAAAACAACCGGCAGCTGGTGCTGGGCCGCCGTATACAGCGCCTGGATGGAATAATTGGCTGCGCCATCGCCGAGGACGACTAGTACCGGGCGGTTACGGCCGGTATCCCGCTCGGCCAGCGCGTAGCCTACAGCCGCCGGCAGCGCCCAGCCCAGCCCGCCGCTGGCAAACAAGGTAAACGAGTGGGGTCGGGTAATAGGCACCCATTTATGAAACTCAGCAGCATTGGACGTGGACTCCAGCAGCAGCACCGCGTCCTCCGGGCGATTGGCTTGCAGAGTCGCGAACACTTCGGCCGGCGTAAGCACCGCACCGGGCGGATCAGGCAGATCACGCTCCACAGTCCGCTTGGGCACGGCGGGGTATTGCCCCGGCTTCACCATCTCCAGCAGGCCCTCCACCGCCAGTCGGGCATCGGCCAGCAGGCTGTCGCCAATGGGGGCGCGGGCGGCCTCGGCCGGGTCGTCGGTGATATGCAGCAGCCGTGCCCCGGCCGGCAGGTATTCGCCCGGCACATAGGGGTAGTAGCGGAACACGGGTGCGCCCACGACAACCACCAGATCGTGGCCCTTCAGCTGCTCGCTGAGCGGCGCGATGGCGAAGGGCAGAAACCCCTGAAACAGCGGATGCTCTTCCGAAAATACGGCCCGCTCGGTCTCAGGCGGGGCCCAGACAGGCACGTTCAACTTTTCGGCCAGCTGCTGCGCGGCGTCCCAGCCGTCGGCGCGGTCCAGGGCGGCCCCCAGCACCAGCACCGGGCTTTTGGCCTCGCTGATCTGCCGGGCAAACTCCTGCAAGCGGGCCGGGTCCGGCCCAACACGCTCGCTTATCGTGCGTACCACGGCGCTGCCTGTGGCGGGCTTTTCGAAGTCGTCCAGCGGCAAGGACAAAAAGATAGGCCCGGCAGGAGGCTGCAACGCCGTGGCGTAGCCTCGCATGAACGCGGCGGGCACGTCGGCGGCCCGCACGGGCTCGTAGCTCCATTTCACCCAGGGGCGCGGCGTCTCCACGGCCTGCACATTGGTGAGGTAAGGCTCCAGCAGCACCATTTCTCGGTTCTGCTGCCCAGCCGTGACGATCAGGGGCGTTTTGTTATAATAAGCGCAGATCAGGTTGCCCATCGCGTGGCCTATGCCCCCGAAGGTGTGCAGGTTCACCAGCGCTGGCCGGCCGGTCGCTTGCGCGTATCCATCAGCCATTGCCATCACAGAGGCTTCCTGCAAGCCCAGGATGTAAGTGAAATCGTCTGGGAAGTCTTGCAGGAAAGGCTCCTCGGTCGAACCGGGGTTCCCGAAAATGGTGGTCAGGCCCAACTGCCGCAGCAAGTCGTAGGTGGCCTCTCGAACGGTAAGTGCCATGGGTGAGTAATCTCCTTTAGGATTGAGTCGAATGATCAATGGAGGGGCGCAGGGCGGCAGAGCGCTCCTGCGCCCCTCCATTGATCATTCTTTGTTCATTCCTTCACGAAGGCCAGCGTGTCCGCGATCATCTGGTCGGAGTTGGTCGCGTAGAAGCCGTGCGGATGGCCGACGTACTCGATCAATCGCGACTGCGGGATCATGCGATGGGCGCGGCGTGCCGTCGCATCAATCGGTGCGTCTTTGTCCTCGGCTCCGTGCAGGATGAGCGTAGGCACGTTGATCGCCGGGATGTCGGCTTTGAAGTCGCCGAAGGTGAAATTATGCGGCATGGCGGTCATCGCCCGCATACCGTAAGTGAGCGCCTGGTACACTGAGGCTTCGAGCACGTCATCGCTGGCGGCATGCGGCGTGCCAATGCCGTAAAAGGGCGGCTGGAACGTGTGCCGATAGAATGCGGCAGCGTCCTTTTCGATGCCTGCGACGATTCCCTCATAATCCGAAGGCGTGAAGCCTGCCGGATTGTCGGCGGATTTGAGCATGCCCGGCACGATCGACGCATAGAGGCCGATCTTGATCACCCCCTTGCCGCCGTGCCGGCTCATGTAGCGCGCGGCCTCGCCGCCGCCCATCGAGTAGCCGATCACCGTGACGTCCTGGGTGGCACCGGTTGCTTGCATGACGTCGGCGAGGTCATCGGAGTACGTGTCCCAGTCATAGCCCGTCCAGGGCTGGCTGGAGCGGCCGGCCCCACGTCGGTCATAGCTGATCGCGCGGTAGCCGGCGTCAGCGAGCTTCATGGCAGTGAGGTCGAAGCTGTCGGCGGTGAGGGGGTAGCCGTGAATGAGAACGACGGGGCGGCCGCTCGGATCCCCCCAGTCCTTGACGTAGATGTTCGTGCGATCGCGTGCCGTAACGTAAGTCATATCATCTCTCCTTTTATCTCCCTTGAAGCAAAAACTTGCTTCAAGGGAGAATTATAGTTCATAATGTTTACGAACGGAAGTAGGCACTTTTTTGTAACCAATTTTGTAATCACTGGCTGTCACTGACCGGCCTCTAAAGAGGCCGGCTTGCTAGTGGTCCGAAGGCCGCGACAGTGGGCTGAGTGACGTGCCAGGCAAGCCTGACGCTTTGGCGGCCCGTGCTTCATCCCTCACGGGGGAGCCACCTCTGAGGGCTTGCGCCCGGACGAGGGTCTTCCGAGCATTTTACGAGGAGAGAAGTCGCCTGTTTCCTCAACCCTTAGAACGCTCGCTTGTGGCCGACGAAACCGTTTCCGCCGTGGGTGCCTTGCGGCTATAGAAATCAGGTCCGAAAGGGCGTTCGACAAAACAGTCTACAGAAAGGGGTGGCATGCCCCATTGGTGAAAGCCTAATGGTCGCCTGCCGCGATTTTATGAAGGAAAACGAGCATTTAGAAGAAGCCAATTGTCCTGTTACAGCGACGGTGAGTATTATCGGCGGAAAATGGAAACCGCCAATTTTGAGCCGCTTGGTAGAGGGAACGAGGCGTTTCGGCGAGCTCCAGCGATTGGTTCCCAATATTACAAAAAAAATGCTAACTCAACAGCTAAAAGAACTGGAACAGGACGAGATTATCGAGCGCAAAGTTTATCACCAAGTTCCACCAAAAGTAGAGTATTCTCTTTCTGAATACGGAGAGTCCTTGAAACCCGTTTTAAAAGCGATGGAGGCTTGGGGAAGCGAGCACCGCTTAAAATACGGCGGGGATAAAAGAACAACTATGTCAACCGAATAATCACTTTACTCCGTTAAGAAACCCAAGTGGGACCCGACTACACGCAGCGCATAGTCGCGCTGCTCGTACACGGGCTACGCTGTGGGGCGAACCCATTGGGGGACACGCCTTCCTGAGCCGCTGCCGGCGTGTTCAACGCCAGCGACCGCAATACGAACGTCGGTTCCCGAGGCTTTCGGCACTGGCCTTGTATGACCGAGATTGGGCAACAACTGGCCTTGGCCGTTTTGTCCATGCTTCTCGATCAGGCTATTCTTCTGCGGCCGTTTGCCTCCGCTTTCGCGGCTAAGGGTGACACCCCTCGCGCGATCTAGGGTTGCGGTCTTTGGCCCGCCGGCGCGGTCTCCCCATCTTTCGCCCCTCTGGGTCTGCAAGAGTTAAGAGAGGAAGCTTCACCCAAGTTCACTTTCCCAGGTCTACACGCCGTCCGCTCTGCTGATACCCTCTGAACCCGGCGGGCAGGTTAGAAACTCTCCCAAATCCATGCCGCAGCAGAATGCTCGCCGCGACCGGGGAGCGAGTCCCGCCCTGGCAATGAACGACGAGGGGAACGCCGTGGGGAAGTTCGCCCGACCTAGCCGCGATCTGCCCCAGAGGGATATGTCGTGCGCCGGGGATGTGGCCTTCCCGCCACTCGCTCCTTTCGCGCACATCCACGACGACTGCCCCCGCCTCTTGGAGCGAGGCGAGGTCTGCAAGATCGGCCTGGGGCAAGGTAGCGACAGTTCCATCAGTCAGTGCCTCCGGTCCTACCCAACCTGTCATGGTGTCCATGCCAATCAGACGCAGATCGCTTGCCGCTGCCTGCGCCTGCAGGGCATTCTCTGCGAAGAGCAGCAAGGGTTTGTCGTAAGCCAGCACAGTCCCCGCCCATGTCAGAAAACTTTTGCCGCGTGGGATGTTGACCGCGCCGGGCCAGTGCCCCGCGCCGAACAGGGCCGCCGAGCGAACGTCAATGGCAACCCACCCGCCGCTTTCCACCCGCCTGTCCAAATGCCCGCCGCCGAGACGAGGAACAGGCTTGGCGGCGACCGGGGCCGTCAGCGCCTTGTTGATCTGCTTCATCCGGGCGAAATAGGGCGGCGGTTCCGGCTGTCCTTGCAGCACCGCTTGGACGAAATCGGCTTCCCCGGTGGCCTGAAATGCCCAGTTGGTCTGCCGCTCATATCCCAGCGTCGTCACGGGAACGCCACCCAAACTTTTGCCGCAGGCCGACCCCGCGCCGTGTCCGGGAAATAACAGAAGGCCATCCGGCAACTCGCGGAGCCGCTGCAACGAGTGGTAGAGGTCGCGGGCGCTAGCCTGCATCGTTCCTGCATGGTGCGCGGCCTTTTCCAGCAGGTCCGGTCGGCCTACATCGCCAACGAAGACGAAATCGCCGGTGAAGACGCCGAGCGGTTCCAGCGAGGCCGCGCTATCTGTAAGTGAAAACGTCAGATGTTCCGGAGTGTGGCCGGGCGTGTGCCAGGCAGTGAGGCGTACCTGCCCGACCGAGAGAACTGATCCGTCCGTGAGCCGCTCCACGTCGCTGAAACTGCGCCCATCATGCGGTTCTGTCTCATACTGCCCTACCTCGTACTGCCAGTCCGCGCCGCCGGCACCGGACAGGAATAGGGTGGCCCCCGCGCTCTCGGCCAGTTCTAGGCTGCCGGAGGCGAAGTCGGCGTGGATGTGGGTTTCGGTGACACCGACGATCCGCAAGCCCTCCCGCGCGGCAGCCTCCAGGTAGAGGCCAGTGTCACGAGTTGGGTCAATCACGAGGGCTTCGCCCGCGCCAGGACACCCCACCAGGTAGCTCGATTGTGCAAGTCGGTCGTCAAAGAAGTGGCGTAAGATCATGGTCGTTTCCTCTTAAGTTAAGTGTGTATGAACGTATTTATATTTTAATATCTATCGCAGAAACAAGCGCAGCAGTGTCCAGACTGTCCAGCCAGCAATCCCCAGAAGGAGTGCGGCGAACCCGCGCTGCAAGCCTGATGACGGCACCCCCCGTGCCGCCCGCTGACCGAGAAGCATCCCCGGCACGGAGAGGGCGAGAAACACGCTTGCCGCTCCCCAGTCGACGGGCGTATTTACCTGCAAGTAGCCAAGGAGGGCAAAGCCGGCGTTGGCCGCGATGATCCATAGCGAGGTCGCCGTCGCACGGCGCACGGTAAGTCCAGTAGCGAATCGCAGGGCGGGAACTAGGAGGAACCCACCACCGACGCCCAGAATGCCGGTCAGGACACCCACTCCGAAGCCAGGCAGAGCCGCCCCCGCCGCCTGCCTCAGTGCCTGTTCTTCAACGGGCGCGGGTAAATCGGAGAGAATCTCACCGTCATTCCTAGAGGCTGCTGCGTTATGCAGGAGCGCCGTCGCCGCCCCCAGAAGGACGACTACCAGAAGCCCCTGTTGTGTCACGGGCATCAGGTGAGCAGCGACTCGGACCCCCACCAGCGTTCCCAGCAGACCGCATAACGCCATGACCAGCGCGACCCACCCGCTCACTTCCGCGCCCGGACAGCCCTGGCGACGGCAGCGGATGTGTGCGAACACTCCACCTATGGCGCTCGTCAGCCCGACGACGACCAAGCTAGTGGAGACTGCGACCGGCACGGGCAGCCTTGCCGCATAGAGGAACGCGGGCAGGGCGAGGAGAGATCCACCCGCACCGAGTGACCCCAGGAGGAACCCTGTCACCATCCCCAGCATCCCAGTCAGGATCAGCGGCAGCAAGAAAGATGGCTCATGCAAGGGGATCAACACTTTGCCTCCGTGTCATGACGTTTCCAGGACCGCTGGCGGCGGGACGCCCTCTTTAGGAACGCGGTTCCAGGGCATTTTACGCAGGACGTTGAGCATGGGGCAGATGCCAAGCAGGGCCGTCAGCCCCAGCATGAAGCCGACGAGGCCGCTCCCCAGCAGGAACCAGCGCGAGACGAACGCGCCCAGCAGGGTGAACGACAGAACGACCCCGCCGACGGTGAGGCGGAACTGTTGATCAATCGGCATGACCTTCCGCAAAATGGTTGTCGGCAGGCCGGCGGCCTGCCATGCTTTCGTGCCGCCTTCGATGTCGCTCACCCGCGCGAAGCCCAGGCCGCGCAGCGTGTCGGCGGCGATCTGACTGCGGTTGCCACTGGCACAGATGGCGAGGATGAGGCGATCCCTCGGAAGTTCCCCTAGGCGGGCGGCAAGGTCAGTATGTGGCACGTTAGCGGCAACATCGCGGGCGTGGACGGCGGCAAACTCTTCTGGGGACCGAACATCGAGCAAAAAAGCGTTGTCTCGCTGTAACCGCTCAAAGGCGACGGTGGGTGAGAAGCGCGGCGGATACTGGTTCATGGTGGAGACTCCTATAAATATGTGACTATCAAAAATGTGAACATAGATACGTCAATATGTCTGCGGCGCGAGGCGATCTCTCATAGGCACTGGTTCCTTGTTTCTTGTCTTTTACTTGTAAATAGGGGCAAGGGAGGCGGTTGATGCCGCCTCAGATTGGCTTGACGGGCTAGTGCTCATTCCGCTGTGGACGCGGATACACTCCAGGAGGAACAGGATGCTGCGATCCTCAATTGTGTAGAACACGTTATGTCCCTCACGGCTTGCCGAGAGTACCGCCTGGTCCCGCAGGATGCGAAGCTGCTGGCTGACGACTGACTGCGACGCCCCCCCGCAAACCTCTACGATCTCTGAGACCGTTCGCGGCTCGCTCGACTGCCCCAAGAATTCGAGAATGCGAAGACGCAGAGGATGCGCGGAGTTGCGAATAATCGGCGCGACGCGCTCTAGGGTTTCCAGGTCTATGAGTTTTTCGATCATAATTTGGCTCATAAGCCGTGTTTCTCCTGCTCCCCGCGATCAACTTATAAATATCATTATATCCATATGTTCATGGAATGTCAACTGGTAGGACGAACAGGATATGAACCAAGCGAAGTTTCTAGCTTCCGGGGTGTAACTACTGAAGCGAGGGTTTCAGCAAGTCGCATAGCTGCTGCATGGCCCGGTGAGCGGAGTGCCCCCACCAGGCTAGCGAAGCGAGTCGGGCTAGGGTGGGCAACAACCGGCGACGCGGTTTTGTCCCCACTTCCGCGAAGCCACCGTAGTTGTGGGGTTGGTAAGGACGTAGACCCAGCCAGGGATCGGGTACGGCATGGCCTAAAGGCGACATCAGGACACGCGCCGTGCCTGGACCTGCTTTGTTATGTCCAGCCGCAAAACGCACACCGCGTAATATCCGAGCTAATGTACATGAGCCTTCACCCGTCTTCCCGAGGCCGTAAGAGGGCTGCCTGTGTAGTGACTTTCTGAGCACCGAAGGCCCCACCTGCAAAACTGGGAATGTTTTCTCGGCCATTTTTGCCGCAGCGGAAGGCTGTAGCCATTAACACGAGGAGCTATGGCGACAATTCTTATCATACGTTTTTCCGGCTGTGGTTTAGCGGCATTGCGCGTAGGGTACAGAAACCTCATTCCCGCTCACACAGAAGAACGGGGATTTTTTGTGGCCTCTGCATAATCAGATTAACGTAGGGAAGAGGATCTTCTGATGAAAGCCATTGAACTTAAACAGTACGGCGGCCTGGAGCTACGGCCCCCTACTTCGGTCCTTAATTCGCACGCGGCTGAGGATGCCTACGTTCGTTAAAACCGCTAATCCATTTTAAGAAAGGGTTTCGCATGGACAACAGCAAGTGCAAGGCGTTATATGATCACGACGAGCCTCAAGCCCCAGAGGAACGAACCATACCTTCGTCTGCCCGGCGCAGCTTCCTCAAAATAGCCGGTGGAAGCTTAGTAGCAGCCGCTCTGCCTCAGTTGCTTGGCCCGATGGCACAGTCCCCCGTCAATGCAGCACCCAGCAGCCTCGGAACCGCGTTCCATTTACAGTTAGGTCAAGTTCAGCCGCGAAGACTCAGCGCTGAAGGTGTTACTTTTGAGTATTTCGATTTCGGAAACCCATACGGTATCCCGGTCGTTTTAGTGCATGGCTTCCCGGACAGCCCACTCGCCTGGGAAGGGAGATTCGCTGCCTCCGGCGCAGGTCCATGGATATTGGTATCAACTCTATTTCCAGGTGGCGGCAGCTCAAACGATGTTAAGGGAGCATCGGGCGGACTTCTGCCGGGAACTTTGGAGAGTTTGGTCCCCCACTTACCGGTTCTCGAACGAAACATTTGCTGCTGCCGCCGCCGCTTGGAATAACCCGCAGTTCGTGCTGGTTGTCCTGAATTACTACCAGATACGCTGGGGAAACGCCTCGGGGAAGCCGGCTTACGCGAAACTTCAGGCACAGCTCGACCGCAAGCCGGCTCCTCGAATTGCGGTGCCGACGGTCTTCGTCCAAGGCGATGCGGATGCGTGCGACATCTGGCACGGCGCGGACGGTCAGGAAGCCGCCTTTTCGTCTTCCTATCACCGAATCGTTCTCAAAGATGTGGGCCATTTCCCGCATCGGGAGAATCCTCCGGCAGTCGCCGCCGCAATCTCGGCCCAGATCAAAAGCATAACCTAAACGTACCCACTTAATCGAGACGCACCGCAATGTCCTCAAGGCCAGCAGCGGCTGGAGGATAGTCAGTCATCACCAAAGGATCATGGCCGGGGATTACTAGGTGGTCACTGGACGCAAGTTGGCACAGCCGACGATAGTTTTCCAGCAGTCCACCAGGATCAAAAACTACCGGATACACTTCATCACACGTCCGGAGGCGGGTGTAATGGCAGGCGTCGGCTGCCAGCACAAGCCAGCCCTGCCGTGTATGTACCCTGACAAACTGCAGCCCTAGCGTGTGGCCAGAAGACAGATGCACGGTCAAGCCAGGCGCGATCTCGTCATCCCCCTCATGGAAGACAACCCGGTTTGCGTAAACGTCGCGCACAAATCCCACCACATCTTCGACCTCATACATATCCCGGAAGAAGCGATGCCGCATATAGCGCCCAGTCGCAAAGGCGGCTTCCTTGTCCTGGACATGAAACAGAGCGTTCGGAAAAAGAGCGGCATTGCCAATGTGGTCATAGTGCAAGTGGGTCACGATGACGTTCGTGACTGCGGCCGGATCTACCTGTAGGACCTTGAGTCCATCAGCGGGAGAGCGGAGAAAGTGACGCCCTCTTCTCTCCGCCGCAGCCTTGCTAAACCCAGTATCCACGACGAAAACTGTTGCCCTGCTTCGAATCAACCAGACATAGTAGGCCATATCGAACGGAGCATCATGTGGATCAGCGCCAATGATGGTGTCGCTCGCGGGCCGTGCCTTCAGCTCGGCATATTTGATCGCGAAAACTTCATATTCCGGCACATTCTGTTTCTGTATGCTGCTATCCATTCTATTTCCACTCACCTTGGTTAGATTATCGCCAGTATTGAATCTCGTCGTGCGGCTCAATCCACCGTTTTGATGGTTATACCCTTGATTGGACACGTACCTCTACAATGGACTTAGGCTACGGGCCGGTAAGACTGATAGAACCGATGCAGGGAAGAGGCTGTGTTTGCGATTTGTTTTCTGAACAAAGACCGCTAACGATCCACTTCAAAGCTCGATGCGGTCGGACCGTCCCACAACTACTACTTCGGGCGGGCCGAGGCGGACGTGACCCGCTTTGTGGCCTACCTCTGCGCGGGGATGGCGGAAGCATTCGCCGCCGTGCGGGCGCAGGCAGTTTAGGCAGCAAAGCGGGGGGCGCAGGACCACAGCCCGCTGCTTCGGCAGCTTGATCCCCGGCAGCGGCGCCTGCTGGACCTGTTCCGGCGGTAGGGAACGGCGACTAGGGTCGAGATCGCCGCACCTCTGGGCCTCAGCTCGCGCACAGTGGTTGCGCTGTGCCGCGACTGGTTAGCGGGCGGGTTTCTAGTGCTGCACGATCCGTCCCGCAAGAACCGTTCCTGCCGGCTCCTGATTATGAGCGGCTCATCGCTACATCTGACGAATAACAAAAAATAGCATACATTTTTCTTGAATGGTATTGACTCCTCTTAAACTCATCTGCCATAATCCCGTAATCCGTTCACAACATAGTTGAAATTAGATATACGATTTATAGATAGGCAAGAAAACCAACAAAATAGTAGGAGGATCACGACCATTTATGAAGAGTTTTTCGGGCTGAAAGAAATGCCCTTCGGCACACAGCCGAATCCCCGGTTTGCTTTCCCTAGTGCTGAACACCAGATCGCCGTCGCCAAGATGCGCTACGCCGCTGACCAAAAGCGTGGTCTTGCACTTCTCATGGGGAAGGTCGGCACCGGCAAAACAACGATCGCAAATCAGTTGCAACGGACTTGGGGCGCGGATGACACAAAGGCGCTTGCCTTTCTACCCTCCGCTTCAGTACGCACCCGCTCTCAGTTCCTGCGCCTCGTCTCCGAAGGTTTTGGCATTACCCCAGTGCGAACCGAGGGTGACAACCGAAAGCTTATTGAGCGCTTCCTCTTAGAGCAGTATCAGAGTGGTAGGCATCCAGTCCTACTGATTGACGAGACCCAGAACCTCCATGCAGATAACATTGACGTTCTCTCCGACTTGTCGAACTTCCAGACGGCTGAGGACAAGCTGATTACCATAGTCATGCTGGCTCAGGACAATTTTCCCAATAAGCTAAACCGCAAAGAGGCATTCCGTTCGCGTATCGCCGTTATCAGCAACCTGGATCCGCTCTCATTTGAGGACATGTGCGGCATGATCGCCCACCGGATTACCACAGCCGGCGGCGAAGGGGTAGCGAGGCTTTTTACGGACAGGGCTTTGATTGAGATCTACAACACCACACAAGGCATTCCGCGCGACGTATGTGTGCTTTGTGATGCGGCCCTCGTGAATGCTTTTGTACGAGCTGAAAAGACGATCACACCCGAAGTTGTCGCGCAGACGCTCAGCGAGATGCGGGTCGGAAAAGCCTGGCCAGTGAAGTCAGCAGAAAAACATGAGGGCACGAAATGAGCAGCACTCTCGCTGATCTCCAGCGGTTAAACATCAAAAAGATGGAGGATGCTGAGCCGCCAGAAGACGCGGCCAGCACTGCATCAAATGAAGTTTCCATCATTCCATCAAAGCGTCAAGCCAATGATGACGTGAATGATAGTTCCATTAAAGCATCAAAGGATGCAGTGAGTGAAGTTTCAAGCAAAGCCGTCATCATTCCATCAAGCGTATCTTCACACAAGCCAAATAAACATCAGGCACCCAAGTCCCGGCCCAAGAAGTCACTCAGCAACACTTTGTTAGTGAACGCCTCATTTTCTTCTGAGGGTGGAGGTGTTCGCAAAACTCTAGAAACGCAAATCCGGGAGCACCTGATAGAACAGCTCATGCCGCAGAACGGCAAGGGACCTGCGACGCGGCTGAACGTCGAGATGCCAGAGGACCTGCATCAGCAGCTCAAACAGCACTGCGTTCAGACGCGCACTCCCATCAAAGGGCTGATCAATGCACTCATCGCTTGGTATCTAGAAGCTGAGGGAGAAGCATGAGCGAAGCCGCAGAAGTCGTGCCGGGTTATTATTCTGCCGTGAACGAGATCATTGAGCCGGATAAAGTTCTGGTAGTGACTCGTTATTTCGTGCGGCGCTGGATGCCGGCTCTAGGCGACAACGGGACACGCATCGTTCTAGCACTGCGCTCCCTCGGCTACTACAACCGGCAAACAGGCGAAAAGCGGGATGGCATTGAGATTGATCTGCCAGAACTGGCGGCCATGTGCGGCATCTCGGTTCCTACGCTCAAGCGCGAGTTCGGCGAGCGACATGACAAAAGCCGCGCATCTATTCCTGGCTCACTGCAAAATCCGGCGCTCCATCAGTTTGTCAAGAAGGACCGTCAGTACTGGCGTGATCCTGTGACCAACCGCCTTCTAAGAACGGCCAATGTTTACCGCGTGATGATGGACGATCCAATTCATGAAGAGGATCTGCCCAAACTCCAAGAAGTCTTAATAGCCCGCGAAAAAGGGGCACAACCATCTAAGGCTCAAAATGAGCCTAAGCCTCCCAAAGGCAGGACACCGCCTGTGCCATCTAAGGCTCAAAGTGAATCAGAAAAGAATGAAAGTGAATCAAAAGCGACTCACTTTGAGTCAAAATCTTGTGAAAGTGAGTCGCCAGATGTTGAAAGTGAGCCAACTCTTATAGATGACTTCTCTTCACTTCAAAAAACTTCTGGGACTTCTCCAGACGCGGCGGCCACCCCGGATTTTCTCGCTTCGCTTTTTTCGGAAGAAATCTCGGAAAAAGTCCAGGATATTTTGGACAAACTGTTGCCTGCTCAATGGACAGAACTGGAAGCGAAGGCCAGGGCGCGAGTGATCGCGGAAAACCGAGATCCAGTCCGGGCGCTCGCCCAGAAAGGCAAAGCCTTTGAGCGGGTCAGAGCGATGATGCGCCAGATATTAAGAGAGCAAGCTTAAAAAAGAAACGAACTCAAAGCGAGAGGCACGGAATTGAACGAATATGGAGATAAGAGATGCTAATGAGGCACACTAGCGCTGAGTGGACGGGCAGCCAGGGTGCTCTACATCGCTGCGAGTTCTACCAACGCACTGTCAGCGAAGCGCGTCATGACACATCACTATCGGCGCTGTCGTAGTCGTTGATCCAGTCAACAAGCGGAAAAAGCACACTTGCCGCGGCCAGATATTTGCGATCAAGCGGTTCCACTATTGGCATAGTGTCGCAAAGGCTGTTCTTGTGCCGCTGCACACATCCTTTCTATCCCTGAGCAAAAAGCCCAATGAAGGGCTGGACGAGGCACAGGAAGCCTTAGCTGAACAAGAAGCAACGGCTGATGTCTGTGATCTGAGAAGAGCGAGTGACCAGGAAATATCGATCAGTTTGTCAAAGTTGTAGCTTGATGTCAGTGCCAAACAATCCCTGTACCTAACCTCTCTCCTCATTTAGCAGTTTGTTTTTAGCAGTTTGTTTTTAGCAGTTTGTTTTTAGCAGTTTGTTTTTAGCAGTTCGCTTCTCCTTCGACAGTTCGTTCTAAAACAAGCAAAACCCTTTAACAAAATGCTCGTCTCTATATGTTGTTAAAACAGTTACGTTGTTGTTTATGGTTTTCCCGGACGGGAAAACCTGCAAGTTATCCACTTTTCCACACCCCTCTAATATCCACATCCCCTATAATAAGTAGTTGTCCAGAAATAGGCTATAATTAGGTCACGATGAGCCGATTAATTGTTATTACCCTAGCTGATGACGAAAGCTGATGACGAACGAGCCGCTTTAGAAAGGGGCTTCCGCCACAGCACAAGCCATGCCTTTCGCACCCGCTGCCGTATGATCCTGCTTAAAGCCGACCGTCTGCCGTCCCGCCAGATCGCACCCCAAGTCGGCTGCTGTATGATGAGCGTCAACGGCTGGGTCAACCGCTACCAGCAAGAAGGCATTGCAGGACTCAAAACCAAGCCAGGCCGAGGCCGAAAAACTATTCTTGACGACCAAGCTGATCTTCAACAGGTGCGGGCTGCCGTGCAGAACCATCGCCAGAAAATCAGTCTTGCCAAAAGCGAACTGGAAGCGGACTTGGGCAAAGAGTTCAGCGCCAAGACACTCAAGCGTTTCTTAAAAAACATTGTTGCCGCTACAAGCGAGTAAGAAAGCGTCCCAAAGGCCAACCCAACGCCGAGGTTTATGCCCTGAAGCCCAACGCCGAGGTTTATGCCCTGAAGCCCAACGCCGAGGTTTATGCCCTGAAGCCCAACGCCGAGGTTTATGCCCTGAAGCCCAACGCCGAGGTTTATGCCCTGAAGGTCGAGTGCCTCGCTGAACTTGAAAGGTCGAGTGCCTCGCTGAACTTGAAGAGTTATCGGAGCAAGGCCAGATTGACCTGTACTACGGCGACCAGAGCGGCGTCTCGCTGGACCCGCCTGTTCCTTATGCCTGGCAGTTCGCGGACGAACAGGTTGCGATGCCTGCGGCCAAAGGAGGCCAGATCAACTGTTTTGCTCTGCTGTCGCGTGGTAACCGCTGCTTTGTGCAGATCACGCCAAACACGATCACAGGCGATTTTGTTACCGAACAGTTAGACCGAATTTCGCTGTGTTTGACGAAGCCTAGAGTCATTGTGTTGGACAATGCCCCAATCCATCATGGCAGAGCCCTGCGTCAGCGGCGGGACGTTTGGCAGGAACGTGAGCTGTTCATGTTTTATTTGCCGACGTACTCACCCCATCTGAATATCGCGGAAATCTTGTGGCGCAAGCTGAAATACGAGTGGCTGCGCTCCGAAGACTATGCCGATAAAGAGACGCTACGTTATCAGGTTTGGCTGGCGCTCAACGCGGTCGGCAAGTCGCTGACGATCAATTTTTCGCCGTTCCAAAAAGCGGAGCGGCTAAATCCAGCCTAATTCTGGACAACTACTTAGTTTTATAAAATTATGCTTGTAAATTAACCACTGAATGGTTATAATATAACTACCAAGAGGTTAATTTACACTATGTACCGCCGAAATCTCATGCCACTGCTTCAAGATGCTTTGAGCGACAGTCCTGTTGTTCTGCTCAATGGCGCTCGGCAAACTGGCAAAACTACGCTCGTGCAAGCTCTCGCTGAAAATCAGTCTGAAGAAAATCAAGCGAGAGAACAGCCGCTTGCACGGACTTATCTCAGCTTGGATGATGCGGGCGTACTGTCTGCTGCCCGAAGCGATCCTGCTGGGTTTCTCGCAGGCTTTTCGGGTCCTCTAGTAATTGACGAAGTTCAGCATGCTCCTGAGTTATTTCCAGCGATCAAGTCTGCCGTAGACAAGCGGCGTGAGCCAGGGCGGTTCCTGCTGACAGGTTCCGCTAATGTCCTGCTGCTGCCGCGCCTTTCCGAGTCGCTTGCCGGGCGCATGGAAATCCTGACCCTCTGGCCGCTGGCACAAACCGAGATCGAAAACAAAAGCGAGAATGAAAAACCGGCGATCAGTCGCAACCACAGCTTGATTGATCTTCTGTTCGGCGACACTTTTTCTCAGCTTCTTGCGCCAGGGCTTCTGCCGGAGGTGCCTAAAGCGGACCTAATCCGCCGCCTCGTGGCCGGCGGCTACCCGGAGCCGCTGGCCCGCGTGAGTGAAGCCCGGCACCGGGCCTGGTTTGGCTCGTACCTGACAACGATCCTTCAGCGCGACGTGCGGGACATGGCAAACATCGAAGGCTTGACTGCCCTGCCTCGGCTCTTGTCTCTGCTTGCCGCCCGCAGCGGCTCGCTGCTGAACCTTGCCGATGTCTCGCGCACGTCCGGCCTTGCCTATACGACCCTGCTTCGCTACATGACACTACTCGAAGCAACCTTTTTAGTGCAGCTTCTCCCGTCCTGGTCCGCAAACCTCGGGCACCGGCTGGTCAAGTCGCCGAAGCTTTTGATCAGCGACACGGGGCTTGCAGCGAGCCTTCTGGGCGTGACGGCAGAGCGGCTGGCCGAGAATGGAACGTTGCTGGGTGGTCTGCTGGAAACATTTGTGGCGATGGAGCTTCGCAAAGCCGCCGGATGGAGCGTGGAAGCGGTGCAGCTCTTTCACTACCGGACGCAGGCGGGCCAGGAGGTAGATGTGCTGCTGGAGAACGGGATGGGCCAGCTCGTGGGCGTGGAAGTCAAGGCGTCAGCGACTGTGACTTCCAGCGACTTCAAGGGGCTGCGCGGGATCGCTGAGGTCACGGGCGACCGCTTTGTACGCGGGGTAGTGCTGTACACCGGCAGCCAGGTAATCCCCTTTGGAGAGCGCTTGTACGCCCTGCCGATGAGCGCTCTTTGGAGTCAAGCCGTTTAATCTAAGCGGTTTTCTGTGCGAAAATCAGACTTGATATCCTTCTTTTGCCATCTTAATTACGTTCTCAATATCTATAATCCCATCCTGCTCTAAAGTGGAAGTACGCAGGTTTTCAATGCCAATCAAAGCACTGAACGATAAACCTTCAATTTCAGGAGCCACATTGGTGGCATCAAACATATCGTTGAGCGAGGTAGCAAGTTGCTTTAAATAACCGAGCGCCACATGATCCGCACGAACGTGCAAGGCGATCATCGCCAGTATACGTATAAGTTCGTATTTATTGCGTTGCTCATGGCTTGAACTCATAACTTATTGGTATCACAATTCAACAATTAAGGGAAGTGAAATTCGTTCACTTCCCTTAATTGTACGGATATTGCTTCAATCGATGACCTTTTTAGCCGCTATAGGCTCCTCGGTCACCGCCCTTGTCCTCAATACGGCCGCCTTCTGTGGCCTCACCAACATGATCGTGATAAGCGTTGAATGCACGGGCCTCGCTGATGTCATTTTCGTATGCGATCTCTCGAACTGTCTCTGCATCAGAAACAAGAGCCTCGCCCTCCTTGCTGCCAGTGCCTTCACGAATGATGATCTCGCGGTCGGATTCATCAGTTCCAGCGATACGTTCACCCCATG
>JAABUQ010005330.1_pt1 | contig 20659 bp, 20 predicted proteins | sample 5560001 | NCBI WGS metagenome assembly JAABUQ01 (sample SAMN10711888, study PRJNA513371) | rock metagenome | isolation source: Antarctica rocks | place: Antarctica: Victoria Land, Finger Mt nord | collected 2015-12-18
TGAATCTTGCGGGAAGGGCTTTCACCTCCATCTATCTGAGAGTTCAACTGTGATTTTATTCACAGTTGGCTTAGTTATGTACGGACTTTATGCCGTGATTCACTAAGCAACGAATCGCACTAAGCCAATCAGTTCCAAAGAGTCAGAGGCAGTTACTGCCAAAGTCCCTCCTGGTTTTGACCCTAAGGTAGTAGACACAATCTGTGAACCATCAGTGAGCGTAACGCGCCTACCCTGCATCTGGATATCGCCTCCACCCTCGCCACTGGTATCGATGTTAGCTCCATGAATGAGGGATATATCTGCTCGCGCTACACCATCGGGAAAACTTAGATGCAGATTATTGCCATTAACATCCAGTCCTATAGTTCCCGCTCCTGCCAGTCCTCCTAACTCAACTCGACCGCCCAAAGCATTCACTCCCCCGCCATCTAAAGTTACATTGCCTCCCTCCAAGAGCAAACTTCGACCATCAGGGACTCGTAGACCAAACAAACTCTTGGCTCTTGATGGAGCGAATGTATTTAATGGATCTGATCTTTGTCCATCTGGTGTTAGTGAATTATTGGTGATAGACCCAGCACCGATTTGATTAACTAGCAAAGCTGAAGGATTAACTGTCAAGAGTGGGGGAACATTTGGAGTAGAAGCATTGAAGAAGCCTCGGGCACCAAACTGGACAGCATTTGCTGTGGTAGCTACAAACGAACCCATGACATCTAGACTGGAGTGGGGTCCAAAGATTATCCCATTTGGATTGATCAGAAATAGGTTAGCATTGCCCCCCAATACGCCGAGCTTCCCGAAGATTTTAGAAGGGTTATTCCCTGTCACCCGACTTAAAATGTTCTCGATTCCAGCAAAATTTGTGAAATAAACTCCTTGATTTTCACTAATATTAAATTCTTGAAAGCTATGGAACAAATTTTTGCCCCGCCTCGCTCCTCCGTCAATTTTCGCTACTGAAGGAGTGAGCGGTGTAACTATAGAATGCTCAGTTCCCAAAGTGGCATCGGGGGTGAGTTGAGCACAAGCATAGTTTCCAAAATTAGCAAGCGCTTCACCAATAGCCAAAGAACTTGTTAGCCCTAATTTCCAGTAACGCCTACTAAGATTTTGAGCCATTACAAAATTACCTGCCTCAAATAAACAGAGCTATTAAAAATTACTAATTCCTATTATACGGATACTAAAAGCCTATCTAAGTAGATTGACTATTTATTAATTGCAGAAACCAAATGTTCATTCCTACTAAGATAAGCTTTCGATGGCAGTTTAATAGTAGTATTTTATAGGTCTGTGGGTGAGGCTGTGATGCATTTAGCCCCTCCACCCCAGCCACATTTAGCAATCACTATAGGATCCTTTGCCTCAAATGCCATGACAGGTTTCTTGTCTCTAAAATCTTCTCCAGACGCCTGAATTTGAGTAAGATTAACCTCTAATTGAAAAGCTTCTGGTGATAGACCATACTTTTGAAACACCTCGCTCAGCTCAGGCAGTTTTTTCTCCAATTCTTGGATAAATTCTTGTTTAAACTGTTGTAAGTCTTCAGTACTCATGAGCTTGCTTCCTTTTGAAGTTATTGTGCTTCAGCTGCTTTTTGCCAGATAGATATAAAGCAACCTGTGTTGTTTTTACTGAAATAGTTAGCTAATTGCTAATTAGCGTATTGGAGTTGCCAACTTAAAGCAATTACTAAGTCTGGCGAAGAAAGTCTAACAATACCAAATATAGTTTGCCACTTTGTTTTGATATTGTCAACCAATTTAAACTTTATTCTCAGCATGACTAGATTCGATTCTTGGTCTAACATTTAGACATAAAACAAAAGCAAGTCCTGATTTACTGTCTTAAGTTGTGAGTTTTTTATTTAAAATTTCCGTTTATTCCATTCTTTCCTTTTAAATAACTACTGTTCCATAGTCGAACTTAGTAAGGGTAGAAAGTTGATATTTTAGGCGCAGTTGAAAAATTTGATGTTACCGCCAACAGCAAACTCTTGAACCTTCATAGACTCTTCAGACTCAGCTGTGGCAATTACGTAAACCTTTAGAAAACTTCATAATGGGATCTGGCAACGTTTCGGACTACATTCTCGATTTGAGCAACGTTACCCAACCTTTAGAGTCAGAGATGCTGGCTCCATTCGAGGAGTGAAAGCGTTGCCCTAAGAGTTTTTCAGCCCACTGGGTCCGATTTTAGGCTTTATCCTGGCGATAACCCACTGGCACCAGTCTTGCAACACGACCTGTTTCAATGCCTAAATACAGCAGTTGTCCTCGAAATAGGAGAAAGTTGTGGATACCAAGTGGCTTGAATGGGCAAAAAGACTACAGGCGATCGCTCAAAACGGTCTCACGTATACCCAAAACCCTTTCGACATTGAGCGCTACAAATCGCTACGCGCGATCGCGGCTGAAATCATGGCTACCTACTCGAACATGGAACCAAGCTATGTCCTCGATCTCTTTGCAGCTGAGGTCGGATATGCAACACCAAAAGTTGACGTGCGAGGAGCAGTTTTTCGCGGTGATACACTCTTATTTGTCAGAGAACGAGAGGACGGTTGCTGGACATTACCAGGTGGATGGGCAGATGTCGGTGATTCCCCAAGCGAGGTTGCTGTTCGAGAAGTTTTTGAAGAATCTGGCTATCATACCCGTGCAGTTAAACTGCTGGCTGTCTATGACAGGGATAGGCAAGGGCATCCGCCCCTTTCGCATTACGTCTACAAGATCTTTTTTCAGTGCGAACTTGTAGGCGGAGTTCCATCATCAAGTATTGAGACAGACGGGGTAGCCTTCTTTGGTGAGAACGAGATTCCACAACTATCTTTGACACGCATTATGCCTGCTCAAGTTGCCCGACTCTTCGAACACTACCGCCATCCAGACTGGTCAACCGACTTCGATTAAGCGTCTACTCAACCACGGTGGTGGGGGAGTGGCGGCGTCTGGTGGGAACGCCTCGTCGTCTGAGACGGGTGCGGGACTTGACTGTGACGTTGAGCTGATAGTTCACCGGCTCTGATGCCGTCGATACGACAACAAATTCGTAGAAGCCTTGTTCTGATAGCTTACCAGACCAGGCGTGATCGCTTGAGTCTGTAAGTATTTCCGTTTTGCCGGTGGGGGAATAAACAGAGATCAGGACTTGGGGATTGGCTCGCAGATTAAGTTTTATTGATTGAGCTTTGGCAAAGTAAGATGCATAGGCTTTGCCTTCTCCAGGGTTAAGGGTGTTACTGACCGATTTGCTCATAACTCTGGGGCTAAATGTCATCTGCTCTACAAGGGTTCCAGCCTGTACGGCTTTAACTTTATCCGCTACAAGCCCTTGCCAAACTTGACCACTAGGTTGGTTCAAGAAATTCTGACCCCGCAGCTCTGGGAAAAGGTGAGAAAACGTGGCATTTGCTAAGTCATAAAGGGCGCGACTGCTAAGGTGTTGTTTATTCACTTCTGTTTTAGCGCGATCGCGCGACTCGGCTGTATAGCTACCCAACTGCTTCCGCGCTTCTGGGCTCAGATGCTTGTCTAGGGTATCCAGCAACGTATCGGTTGTTTTGTACCACTGCGATCGCCAATTTGCAGTTTTTGTTCCCGCTGGATGTTGGCTATAGAATACCTGGTTAACTAAGCCTCTGTTTCCGAACAAGAAATCCTCGTCAATGCCTAGATTTTTAGCGCGATTAAACAGGACTTGCCGCTGCGCCTCTTCCTGGGGCGGATATTGTGAAGTAGGTGTTGAGCCCGGAGTCTTTGTTGCGGTTGATCTCTGATCTTGGGGACGAAGAGTAGATTGTCGGGACTGGAGCAAAAGATTTCCAAACCACCAGCCCAAACTACCAGCACCGACAATTACCAGCAACACCAGCAAGATTTTCCCTACTATGGATGACCAATTGCTGGTGGGCTTCGGTGAGAGGATAGCGGCAGCATCTGGCTGAGGTTGAGTGTCAGCACGAGGCTGAGTGGGAGCGGCAGCATCTGGTTGAGGTTGGGTGTGGTCATAAGTGGTTAATAAGGATTGACGCGTCCCCACCACATCATCTTCACCAAGGGGAGTGCCGCTGAGGGCTTGCAGGACTTGGCTAGCAGATTGGTAGCGCTGGCTCGGTTTAGGAAGCAGCATTTTATCTAATACAGCCCCCAGAGTTGGGCTGAGGTTAACTTCCCTCTGCCAGTTCCAAGTCAGCGTGTTTTCGTCAATTAGTTCTTGAGGCTCCTTACTAGTCAACAAAACCAACACAGTTGCTGCTAAAGCATACAAGTCACTGTGGGGATGCACAATTCCCGTCTGTATTTGCTCATAGGGAGCATAACTCAGCTTCTCCAGTAGATTCACTGGTGAGGGCTTACCAGCAACTGACTTGCTCAGTTGCGAGGCGACAGTTACGGCTACTTGCTTAATACCCACATCAATCAGCACCGGCAGAGAGTCAGAACTGCGAAGAATTAAGTTATCTGGGCAGATGTCTCGATAAATGACTCCCATTGAGTGGATGTACCCTAAAACGGGCAGAATCTGGAGCAACAGCTGGCATACCTCCACCTCGCTAAACCGAAGTCCCTGGTGTTTTCGGTCTTCTAGCAAGCTACGGTAGGTTTGACCTGGCTCATAGTCCTGTACCAAGAACAGGTAGCCGCCACCGTCTAAATTCACCCGGAACAGTTCGCGATAGTGGGGGAGCTGTGGGTGTTGGAGCTTGTAGAGAACATCAGCTTCGCGCTTCGACAGTTCTTCCGCCTTTTGTAAATCGTCGTAGGCGGTTTGAGGAAGCAGGGGGGTAAATTCCTTTAAAATACAGGGTTTCCTTAATTTTTTAGTATCCTCAGCCAAATAGGTACAGGCAAAACCATCATGCCCCAGTTGACGCACAATCTGATAGCGATCGCCCAAGAGAATCCCTGGATGAATCCCCTTGCTCAACGGAAGAACCGGGTTTTCGTGTCTTTTGCTGCGATTTGGGGGCATCATTAAAACACAACTATTAAAAAATAATAACTACTCAGTATACAGGAGTAGATTTCTAGGAGTATAGGGCCTACTTGCCAATTTCTATTTGACTGACTTTATCTGATAGGATCGCGTACCATATCTGACCAAATGTCTGCAAGTTTCGTTTCTCATCCCGCTGTTGGGGAAACAGCTGCTCGAATATTTCATCTGTTTGTCTTTCCAGTTGTTCTATCGTATAGTTACCCACCTGCCCTCGGTTAGCTTGCCCCTTCCAGGTTTCGTAATCCTGTTGACTATAGCTTCCCAATCTGCCACGAGCCGCTGCAGTGAGATGGGCTTTCTCTAGTTGATTTAGCAACTCATCAGCACTTCTGTCCCACTCCTGTCGCAAATTGGCATCTTCTGGCTCATTTTTTAAGCTACGTCCCCGTACCGACGGATGGCTTTGATAGAATTGGGCGTTGACCAGGACGTTAAAGATCCTTTGTTTAATTGCAAGAGCTTGACGGCGACGGAAAAGTAAGTCTATCCAGGTCTTTTCTTCAGACTCCGTCCTCTGCTGTGGCAGACGCATTGATTGTGGCAAAAGAACTACTGAGTTTATTAGCGTCCAAGCACCCATACCAGTTAAGACAACCAAGCTCGCACTGGCAACCCTAACTGCCAACAGGCGTTGACATCTGGAATCAAGGGTGGATGTCGCAATGACTGGAGTATTTCCGTTCTGGTGGCTATAGCTGGAATTAGAGTCGGGTTTGCGTCCTAAAAAGTTAACAGTACGCATCTGGGAGTTGGGGTTTGGCAGTGGTGAGGTAGTTTGCGAGTGCAGGGCTTGGAGGACTTCTTCAGCAGATTGGTAGCGATCAATCGGTTTATAAGCCAGCATTTTCTTTAACACAGTTTCGAGGTGAGGAGGAGCATTAATTTCCCGTCCCCATAGCCAAGTCCCCTTATAGCTGTCATAAAGGGCTTGAGGCTCCTTACCCGTTAGTAACACTAGTGCTGTCACTGCCAGGGCGTACAGGTCACTATTGGGAAAGACTTTCCCCTGTAGCAACTGTTCTTCAGGAGCGTAGCCCTTCTTGCCCAACCGGGTGCGGATCAAACCCAGTTGGGTAAACCAAAACACCGGAGTCGCTGACAATTGCTTAACACCACCAAAATCGATCAACACCGGCAGATGGTCAGAACTCCTCTGAATTAGGTTATCAGGGGAAATATCTCGGTGAATTACATTAAGTGAGTGAATATACGACAAAACGGGCAAGATTTGGCACAAAATCTGGCGAACCTCCACCTCGCTAAAGCTCAACTCCTGAAGTTTGCGGGCTTCTAATAAGTGGCTGTAGGTCTCACCTTCCACGTAATCTTGCACCAAGAATTGGTGTAACTCGCCCCCTAAGTTAACCTGGAGCATCTCCCGGAAGCGTGGGATCTGGCGGTGCTGTAGCTGATGCAGTACATGTGCTTCTCGCTCAAACAACTCTTTGGCTTTTTGCCGCTGCGATGCGAGCTGATCTTGGGGGGCAAATTCCTTTAGAACACAGCTTTGGCTAGAGTGATTCATATCCTCAGCTAAAAAGGCGCACCCAAAGCCGCCCTGCCCCAGTTGACGGACGATGCGATAGCGGTTCTCTAAAATCTGCCCAACAGCAACCAGTGGTTTACCGCACTTTACACAAAAGCGGTTACCGGGCGAATTCTCGTGCCTTTGACTGCAATAGAGAGACATCATTACAGCAAATTGACTACATACATTTGCAACTGAGAACACACTTGCAGGAGCGCGATCGTAATCTTTAGCTTCAGTAGAGATAATGCGGCAACAACTCCACAGGACGCTCACAGCGTTTCAAGAGTTCCTCACCAAATCTTAACTAGCAGGATAAAAGTAGAAGGATAGTCCTAACACAACATAAGTTGCCAAGAGCAAGATACCTTCTAGCCAATTAGACCTTCCGTCTGAACTAATAGAGTTAGCGATCAAAACTGCTACTGCTACTGCTACTAATTCAAAAGGGTTAAAGTTCAGATCCATCGGTTGGCCTACCACTAAGCCTACCAAAACTAAAACCGGAGCAACAAACAGAGCGATTTGCAGACTAGAGCCGACAGCAACCGAGAGCGAAAGATCCATTTTATTCTTCATCGCCACAGTGACAGCAGTTGCGTGCTCAGCGGCATTGCCAATAATAGGTAGGAGGATAACGCCCGTAAATAGCGAAGTTAAACCTAAACGGGACGTAGCTTCTTGCAGCGATCCGACTAGCAGTTCTGATTCAATCGCCACAAAAATAGTTGCTGCTAATAGCACCCCAACCCAAAACCGTAGATTAGTTTTGGGCTCGGGATTGTCTGTTGCGAGATTCATCTGTGCGAGCTCTGCTGGCTCCATTTCTGCTAAGCCATCACTATAAAGATGAGTGTGAGTGCGCATTGAAAACAGCAGCATTAGTCCGTAGACCAAGATTAGCACAACTGCAACTGAGCTAGAAAGACGTTGGAGCTTAACTTGAGCAATACCGCCTGAAATGAAGTTGACAGCAGTGGGCAGTAGAATAGCGATGACTGCCAGATTCATGGATGAAGCATTCATTCGTGCCGCAACCGATTGAAACTCTTGCTCTTTATAACGCAGACCACCGAGCAGCATCGATAAGCCCATGACTAAAAGCAAGTTGCCGATAATTGAACCCGTGATACTGGCTTTGACTACGTCAATTAGTCCAGCTTTGAGGGCAACTAGAGAAATAATCAGTTCAGTGGCATTACCAAAGGTGGCGTTCAATAGCCCCCCAACAGAGGGACCAACAACTACAGCAATTTCTTCAGTAGCTGTTCCCATCCAGGCTGCAAGGGGTATAATTGCTAGCCCTGAGATGATGAAGACGGGTAGTGAACCCCACTCGAGAAAATGAGCTGCAATGGAAACGGGAATAAATACCAGCAGCACTAAAAAGACCTTGTCTTTGCTCGGCATGACAAATTCTATCGTTGAGGAAAGGCTAGTTAGTTACCATATACACGGCTACTACCAGACCTAGAACAGGAAGCTTTCGCATGCTGAAACTGTATCATTCTCCCACCTCTCCCAACTCTCGCCGCGTGTGGATTGCACTACTGGAAAAAGGACTGCAGTTTGAACTAGTGGAAGTCGAACTGGATGGGGATCAGTTCCAAGCAGAGTTCCTAGAGCTTAACCCCTTCCATCACATTCCAATCTTGGTGGATGATGGCTTTAGTGTTGTGGAATCTCTAGCAATTTTAGACTATCTGGAGGCAAAGTACCCCACGCCAGCCCTTATACCTATAGATGTCAAGGCTATAGCAACTATACGGATGGTAGCAATGGTCACCGTCAATGAATTAATGGCTGCAGTTGCTCCACTTCTTCCTATATTCGTAGGTTTGCCTGTAAGAGATCCAGAAAAAATAGAGCTTGCATTGCAGAAAATATCAATAGTGCTTACTTTCTTTGAACGTTTGCTAAGTGATAATCTTTACTTTGGTGGTGAATACCTCTCCCTAGCAGAAGTCGTTGCCGGAACTGTAATACCTCAGTTACCTAGTCTGGGTATATCTCTAAGTGACTACCCAAGACTGAATACCTGGTCTGAGCGCTTAATGGAGCGTGCTGCGTGGACTATGACTGAGCCCAGTCTGGAGGCATGGGAAGCAACTAAGACGCGAATCAAGGCTGCAATAGCACAGCGCCAGACCTCTCTCTCCTAAAGGCCCAAATTTAAATACACCCAACCCAATTCAACGACTATTCTCCTCATCAGACCAGCAATGCAAATTACTCAGTGTTTACATGCAGCTATTCTCGTTTCTGATCTGGAACGAGCCGAGCATTTTTATGGCAAAGTGTTGGGACTAACTAAGGTGGAGCGAAGGCTCAAATATTCTGGCGCGTGGTATCAAGTCGGCGAATTTCAGATTCATCTAATTGTTTCCCCAACTGCAACGGACGGACTACAAAACCCCGAAAAATGGGGACGTAACCCACACATAGCTCTCGCCGTTACTGACTTGGACGCTGCCAAGAACCAAATGCTCGCTTACAACTGCCCCACACAAATGAGTGCCTCCGGTAGAGCCGCTCTCTTCACCCAAGATCCAGACGGCAACATCATCGAGATGAGCCAACTTTAACGAGGGTGCGCAATTCCCCATCCCTCTACTTTCTTGGGGATGGATAGCACCGGAGATAAGCCGCACGAATCTCCAATCTCTCCAGAGAGTATGGTATAATAAATAACAAGGAGATAAGTAACACATGGCTACCAGAAGACAGACTTTTCGACTTTACCCAAACAAAAAACAAGAGAATAAATTGTTTGAGGCACGTCGAAATCATGCCTATCTTTATAATGCTTGTGTTGCTCATCGTCGTTACGAATGGAAAGCAAACAAAAAATCCATCACTTATTTTGACCAGCAAAATTGTTTACCTGCTTTCAAAAAAGAGTGGATAGAGTTTGCCTACATGCATTCACAATCGCTCCAAGCCACTGTAAAACGTGTTGATTTAGCCTATGGTTCATTTTTCCAAGGTTTACGCGGAAAACCCCAGTTCAAGCGGAGTGTCGGCGGGGGAAGCTTCCCCCGCCGAACCTCCTTATCAATTCGTGATTACTCAGGGTGGGCTTACCCTGCCTTATCTGGCTGGAAAGTTAGCAGTAGTGGTAAGCACGGGGCAGTCACCCTAAATGATTTAGGCATTAAGCTAAGGATGCGTGGGCAAGCTAAAAAATGGGGAAGTCCTACTACTCTGACCATTGTCTATAAGCCTAGTAAAAACCAGTGGTTTGCATCTATAACCGTGGATGCTACTACAGCAGAAAATTCTCTTTTCCGAAAGAAAAATTCTGATCTTCCTGTTCGGGAAAAGAGAATTGAAGCTAAGTTTGGTTCCGAGTCTGAACTAAGCTATGAGTCAATTGTAGCTTTTGACTTGGGAACAGAAACTGCTCTAACTCTTTATGATGGGGAGAACTTTACTGAGCTAGAAAACCCAAGATTTACAAAAAAATCAGAATCTAAAGTTAAGCAAAAATCTAAGGCTTTGCGTCGTAAGCGTGCGCCAAATAGGAGGAAGAAAATAAAAGCTTCCCGACGTTGGAAGAAAACTAGAAAACTAATTTCTAATCTTCAAAGCAAGGTGGCTAATCAGCGTAAGGATTGGCAGCACAAGGTTACATCAGATATTGCTAGTCGTCATGACATCGGTGTAACAGAACAGTTAAGTACCAAGAATATGGTACGAAAAGCGAGGGCAGGTAGTAAGCGCAAAAAGCAAAAAGCCGGACTAAATAAGTCGATTCTTTCTGTAGGTTTTGGCATCCTCAATAAAATGATTGCCTACAAAATCGAGCAGAAAGGCGGATTGATGCTGGTGCTACCTACTAAAAAAATCAAACCATCACAGCGATGCCCGAAATGTGGAAAAATCCACAAAACTTGGGCAGAACTATCAAACCGATACCACATTTGTGACGGGTGCGGATTTGAAACACCTCGTGACAGAGGTTCTGTGATGGTTATGTACAACGTTGCAATGAATCAGCAACCGGGGCTTGGAATGAGCCTCGTAGACTGCGGATGTTCTAGCTCTACTGATTCGACCAAAAAGCGCAAGCACACTGGTTCGATGAAGCAACTGGGGCAGATGAAGCGTCAAAAGCCTAACCGTAATTCGGATGAGGGATTAGAAACCCCATCCGCCTGTGCGGTGGGGTAGTTCATATATCTTACCTCTGCGCCCTCTGCGCCTCCGCGGTTCGTCATGAAAATCATCGCCTATTCTTACAGTGATCCCCTATTAGAACCCTCGCCCGACTCAGATGTTTGGGGCTGGGAAGTGGATCAGGTTTATCAAGATTTAGGAAAGCGGTTTGAGCTGAAGCAATTATTAAGTGACGCTCAAGCAGAACCGGTTGATTATCTATTAATCCGGCGACTAGAAGAACTGGGAGACTCGGTGCAGGAAGTGAGCGATCGCATAGCCAAACTCGAAGCCTTGGGCGTTCAGCTCATTGCTACCGAGCAATCTTATACTTCTCTTCAGTTGGGGCAATCCGCCACTGCTAACCTTCGAGCAGATTTGCTCCTCCTCCTACAAGAAATCCAGCGCGAACAGCACAGCCGTCGTATCCGCCAAGGACATGCTCGCAATCGTCTTAACGCCCTGCCACCACCTGGAAAAGCGCCCTACGGTTACCGGCGAGGCAAGGACAAATACACCATTGATCGCAGTGCTTCCCCAGTCGTCAAGGATTTTTTTGAAAAGTTCCTGCTTTATGGCTCTCTGCGAGGTGCAGTTCGCTACTTGGCGCAAAAATATGGTAAGAAAATCTCTGTATCGACTGGGCGACGCTGGTTGACTAATCCTGTCTATCGTGGTGACACAGCTTATCAGAATGGTCAAGTTCTCTCTAATACCCATCTCTCCATCATCTCCAGAGAAGAAGCTGCACAGGTTGACCGGCTCTTGCGTCGGAACCGTCGCCTCCCACCCCGGACAGCAAGTGCGCCTCGCTCTCTAGCTGGGTTAGTCGTCTGTGGGGAGTGTCACTTACCTATGACTGTGGCTTGTGTTACAACCCCGCGCCAAACTAACGAGTATCTTTACTTACGCTCCGTCAAATGTCCTAAACGACCTAAGTGTCGCGCTATTCCCTACAAGCAAGTGTTAGAGCATACAATATCAGCGATTTGCCGTGACTTACCTGATGCTGTGGCTGGGATCAATCTGCCTCAGATGGATGCAGTTAAGAGTTCTTTGACAAATGCAATTGCTACCAAGCAGGAGATATTGAACCAGATGCCCAACCTTACGGCTGAGGGTATTTTAGACTCAGAAACCGCAGCGCTACGGGCTTACAAACTCCGGATCGAAATCTCCGAAATCCAGGCAAAACTGGCGACTCTGCCGCCAGTGAACTTGCGCTCTGTGGCCCAAGCTGTCTCAATTCCCCAATTTTGGTTAGACTTGTCTGAATCTGAGCGACGATTCTACTTTCGAGAATTTATGCGTCAGGTTGAGATTGTCCGTTGGGATAGAGAATGGCAACTCAAACTGATTTTTATTTTCTAGAAGTAAAGCCACTCCCCACTGCCCATTCCCTAACGCCAGTTCTGGAGCCAGGCTGCGGATGGCTGTGCCAGCCGGAGCGAGTTTCGGGGAGATTGATTCTTCCCGAAAACTCGCGTCAGAACTGGCGTCGGACGGCACAGAGAAACTCCGCAGCCTGGCTCCTCCCCGCCTAATTGAGGGTAATTAAACGGAGACGATATAAAGGCGACAAACTAGGAGAACCTAAAATTGCCCTATCCAATAGCCCATGTCCAACCACCTCTGGAATTTATTCCACCTGCCTTCAACCCTCTAGTTCTGCGAGCTACTCAACTGATATTGCCCTCTTGGCTCCAATTAAAGACAACCATTACCCATATTCAAGCGGACAATGTAGAAACCTTGGTAGAGCTCTATCGCCAGTTCCAAGCTGGTAAAATTCGCTTTCTGATAGCGTTTCGTCATCCTAGTGTCAATGATCCACTTTGTATGGGATATCTGCTTTCCCACCTGGTTCCACAGATAGCAAGACAACAAAAGACATCGCTGCAATACCCGATTCATGCCCACTTTATCTATGATCGGGGGATTCCACTGTGGGCTGGAGCTTGGGTGGGCTGGCTATATTCTCGTTTGGGCGGAACGCCGATCCATCGTGGCAAGCTAGACCGAATTGGTTTGCGCTCAGCTCGCGACCTATTTGCGAATGCTAGCCTACCAATTGCAGCAGCTCCAGAAGGAGCCACTAATGGTCACAATGAAATTGTCAGCCCTCTAGAACCAGGCATTGCCCAAATGGGCTTCTGGTGTGTTGAAGATCTGCTTAAGGCTGGACGCTCAGAGCAGGTTTTTATCGTGCCAGTGGGAATTCAGTATCGTTATGTCCAGGCTCCTTGGAAACCCCTGGAAAAGCTTTTGAGTGAATTGGAAGCGGATAGCGGCTTACCTATGGATAAAGAAAATTCAAAGACCGATATTTTAAATCAAAACTCAAACGAAGCTAACAATCTCTACAGACGACTCCATCGGCTGGGTGAACACTTACTGTCCTTAATGGAAGAGTTTTACACTCGGTTCTACTATCAAATACCGACATCGACGCAAGTGGTTGCTGCTAGCACGGTAGAAAAAGAATTCCCGCCAGGAACGCTACCACCCGATTCTTATGAACAATTTACGGTTCGACTCCAAGCGTTACTGGACCGGGCATTACAGGTGGCGGAGCAATATTTTGGTCTTCAGCCTAAGGGCAGTTTAATTGACCGCTGTCGTCGCCTAGAACAAGCTGGCTGGGATAGGATTTATCGAGAAGATATCAAAAACATTGAAGCTCTATCTCCTTTAGAGCGAGGACTAGCTGATCGAATTGCTGAGGAAGCTAGTCTCAGAATGTGGCACATGCGGTTGGTAGAAAGTTTCGTGGCAGTGACAGGCAAGTATGTTCTAGAAAAATCTACAGTGGACCGGTTTGCTGAAACGACCTTGCTAATGTGGGACATGAGCACACGGATTAAGGGCGGCAACCCCTTTCATCGTCCGCAGTTGGGCAAGCAATGGGTACAGATGACTGTAGGTAAACCTATATCAGTTTCGGATCGCTGGGAAACTTATGGAGCCAGTCGCCGCAGTGCAAAGCTTGCTGTTACAGATTTGACTCACGACCTCCAGACTGCGCTAGAAAGCATGATTAATTGAGCTTGCGCTCTTGAGTCGCCGGAGCTACCGCAGGCGTTCCCTTGAGGCTCGCACAGCAGCTAGGATAATTATTCCAGAATATGTACAATCAAACTTTTACTTGGGGTCGGTCAAAAAATCAGTATCGGCGCAACAACTGGGTCGAGTGGCTCTGGACTGTAGGTCTACTACTAGCAGCAGTTCTCCTGTTTAGCATTAATCTTGGTAGCCTGCCGCTGCGCGATTGGGATGAAGGCACCGTCGCTCAGGTGGCTCGTGACATTTGGCTTGCCCCATCTGGCTCTTGGCGCTGGCTTTACCCGACGCTGGGAGGTGAACCGTATCTAAATAAACCGCCATTGATGCATTGGCTAATTGCTTTAGCCTACTCAGTGGGTGGCGTGAATGAATGGACTTCGCGCTTACCGGGGGCAATGCTAACGGCGATCTCGGTGCCGCTACTGTACAGCATCGGTCGAGAAATTTTTCCGCAGCGGCTCCCAGCTATTTTCTCAGCCTTAATTTACCTAACAATGTTGCCAGTGGTACGTCATGGACGACTGGCGATGCTGGATGGGGCAGTACTATGTTTCTTGCTATTGATGGTGTGGTGTTTGTTGCGATCGCGCCGCGACTGGCGCTACTGTTTGGGCATTGGCATTGGGTTTGGGCTACTTTGTCTCACCAAAGGCATCTTGGGCATATTGCTGGGCGCGATCGCCCTGTTGTTTCTCCTCTGGGATACGCCGCGACTACTCACAAGCTGGTATCTATGGGCTGGAGTCTTCATCGGCAGTGCACCTATGGCTTTGTGGTATGCCGCCCAGTGGTTGCACTATAGCCACTCTTTCACCCGTGAGGCAATTGTGAACCAATCCTTGCTTCGGATCTGGGCACCCGTTGAGCAGCATAAAGGGCAACCCTGGTACTACCTCCTGGAAATTTTAAAGTACACTTGGCCGTGGCTAATCTTTTTGCCGCAAGGTTTAGGCAAAACATGGGAAAATCGCAACCTGAGTTGGGCAAAGCTCGTGCTGGTCTGGATTGGCCTTTATTTGCTAGCGATTTCATTAATGGAAACTAAACTCCCCTGGTACGTCTTGCCAATTTACCCAGCTATTGCCCTAGCTGCGGGAATCCAACTAGTTGATGATTGGAATTGGCCCCCAGCGTCCTATCCCCGCGCGGTGGTTGCGTTTCTGGCACTGCTGGCTGTGGTGGGTTGGGTCGCACAAATTTACTTCAGTCCTTGGGGTCCGGCAAAGGACTGGGAAGTACAGTTGATTTTGGCAGCGGTAGCTGGGACGATGAGCCTGTCGGCTGTCTTAGCGGCACGAGGAGACCGACAATTCCTCTTGATTTTGTTTTGGGGCACTTATGTTTCGCTGCTGCTACTGATGACCTCTCACCACTGGAATTGGGAGTTGGCAGAAGCGTATCCGGTTAAACCAGTAGCGGCAATGATCCAGCGGGGCACTCCAGTTGGTAAAACGGTCTATACGTCCTATCCCGGCGGTCGTCCGTCGTTGGATTTTTATAGCGATCGCCGAATCATTCCGAATACTAATAGCGAACTCCAAGATCACTGGCAGAAAGACCCTCAACCCTATCTTTTGCTTGATCAGCTTGCTAGGCAGAATCTGACGCTGAAATCAGTGAAGCTAGTTGGTACAGCTGAAGGTTGGGTGCTAGTTACAAAAGACACACCTCTTGGCTAAGGAGAATTTTGCGGCGGGTCGACGATTTCTGTAACTTGCTCCAACAGCCCCTGAAACTGCTTGTGCTGGGGGTTTAAGCTTTCCAGGGCGATCAGGCTAATACCAAAAAGGAGGGCGCTTCCTACAGCAATAATTACGGAGGGACGCTTGACGAAGCCAAAGTCGCGCAGAATCCTAGCCCAAGGTCGACTCTGACGGCGTAGTAGGTGAGTAAGCATTACCTGTTTACCGTTAAAAGGGTCGCGGACGTAATGACCACTCCAGGTGACTACCAATCGTTCCTGGCATGATGGACATGTAAAAAGTCCATTGCAAATCTTGACCAGCTTTAGACTGCCAGTACAGTGACAAATTGGACACGTAACAGAATGATTACCAAAGGTGTGAGTGTTCATCAGCGTCAATCTAGTTCACTTACTTGCTCTTGTTCCAAAGAGCTATCGAGTTCCTGGCCACAAGTTCCGGCGCTCCTCAAGCTTTAGTCTGCCCGTTTTTGAGCTAAGAATTACACATCAAGCAGTTAAAAAGCCGTAAAATCTACCGTGGACTTAAGCGCAATTTTTGTCGGTTGTCTGTTGGAGGTGAGGGGTAAGGGGTGAAAAGCTCTTACTCACTCATTTAAGCATTTTCACAACAAAAATTTTTAGTGGTTGGCTCCTTCACTAAAGCTTCTTGAATCCAGACATAGCGTACTTGTCGGGCTGCTGGATGATCCATCAAAATGAGAATAAGACATAAAAATTAAGATCTTTTTCACGTTATACCCCCTCCTCTAAATGAATTTTCTCCCCTCCAATGAGGTATTGACGCCACAACAGCCTACGCTCCCTACTTCTTCCACCTGTTTAACCGTTTTCAACCATCTCCAGAAACCGTTGTGCTGCTTTTAGCCTTACTGATTGGTGGTGGTACTGGTATCGGTGTGGTCACATTTCACTATTTGATCGAACTGGTTCACAATCTGATGTTAGAGGACTTGATGGGAGTGATCTCGGTTTGGGGGGCTTGGACTTTAGCCGGTGTTCCCATCCTCGGAGGATTAATGTCATGACAAAATATCTGACTATACTAATGACTTAAAAACCAGTTGCGTTGATTATTACGTAATATAATATATACAGCATTAGTACGGGGAACGACCCATGCAGGATATCCTTAACCGGACTCCGAGGGCAGAAACGTAGTTGAAAGACTGGCTAATGCTGAGGTGAACAAGCGAAAATTGAAGCTAGGCGGTTCCAACTAAGATGTGTGCTTTTGGGCACTCAACGCTGGTTGGGTAAAAGTTTCAGCGTCATAAGGAGCGAACAATCATTTTGTTCGGTCTGCCTGGGGGCACTTGGTGGACTTTAAATTAAATTGCCTGTGGAGATGATCTGGCGGGGTGTAAGTCATCAGGCTGCACTAGTTAAGAATCTGTGAGACAGGAAGACCTAAGAGGCGACTCGCAGGGTACCCCCTCCATACCCGTAGGGTTGGTGGGGGAGGATGTCAAAATAAATACTTATATGGCGGCTCCTCCCGCTTACGCGATGGTAGGGATGGCGGCGGTTCTAGCTGCAAGCGCCAGGGCACCTCTAACGGCGATTTTGTTACTGTTTAAAATGACGCGGGACTACCGCATTGTTTTGCCTTTGATGGCGGCGGTGGGCTTGAGTGTCTGGCTGGTGGAGCGAAGCTGGCTACATTCAACTTCTAGCTCAAATTTACAGCAGATCGGTCTGAATGTAGAGAAGAATCGGGAAATCTTGCAGCAAATGCTGGTAGTGGAGGCAATCAATGAGCGTGTACTGATGCTACCGGCGGCGCTACCTGTGCTACAGGCGGGTTTATCTTTGACGCACGATCACTGCCGCAGTGCTTTAGTAATCAATGAAGCAAAGCAACTGGTTGGGATTGTGACTCTTGAGGATATCAACCGGGCAATTTCCCTTTGGGAGCAGTACACGTCTGCCGTTGGTGCGGAGCATTATGCAGCTGGAAATGGAGTGAATGGTGATTTGCTCAAGCAAAAGCTGAGCGATATTTGTACTACTGAGATCTTATACGCCTACACGGACGAACCCTTATCTGAAGCTTTAGACCGTATAGCTGCACGAGGTTTGCATCAGTTACCGGTGGTAAACCGAAACAACCAAGAGCACGTTTTAGGTTTACTAGAAAGGGAACAAATCGATTTAATTTGCAAGGTGACAGCAACCCGCCAGGCACTACACCACTATTTGCCCGTACCATCTGAAGCAGAAGAATTACCTTTACCCAATTTGAGGAAAATTGCTTTCTAATTTTTGAAGCTATTAACGCCCTCAAGGCACAAGTATTTGCAGCAAAAACAGGCGTGGGTGGCCCTTGGGAGTTGGCGTCAAAACTCCGGTCCTCACGCTTTATTGCCGCCGCATAAATCTAGTAGCTCAGGCTATTGCTTCGGTTTTTGCTTCAGCGTCGTCGAGCTGCTTTAGACGAATATGCTTACGGCCTAAAGTAATTTCGAATTCATCACCAGGGTGCAGTCCCATCTGTTTTGTATAAGCTGAACCTATCAGTAGATTACCGTTCGACTGCACGCTAATTCGATAGCTAGCACTGCGTCCCCCACGCCCATTAGAATTTGGAGTGCTGTCTAGCTGAATCCCTTCAGCATCAATCAGGGCATTTAGGAACTTCATCATGTTAACGCGCTCGATCCCATTTTTGTTAATTGTATAGTAGCCACATGCTTTAGCTTTTTCTTCCTTGCTGAGGTTATCTAGCTCTTTGACTTTCTTGAGGAGTTCTTCACCGAGTAGCGGCTCCACCTTTTTCTTTGCTTTACTCATCTACTTAAGTCTAAAATGACTGGGTCAAGTAATTGACTAGTTTGATTTTAGCTGACTAACGCTTGAGAGCAGTATGCCTTAGCTTTATATCAGCTTAGCTAAGTATATTATATTAATGGCTGTAAATTTTACACCTATCCAAAATACTAGTGTGGAAACAATCAAAATCATTTCTTTGTCAACAGAAGCGCGTTAAATGAAGCTAACTACCCGTGGACATTATAGTGTTAAGGCGTTGCTCGATCTAAGCTTACAACCGGGTTATGGACCTGCATCTGTAAAGACAATCGCAAATCGCCAAAATATTCCCGCTCCTTATCTGGAAAAACTACTGATTGAAATGCGTAAGGCCGGTTTAGTCCAATCAGTTCGTGGCTCGGTTGGAGGATACAATCTGGCGCGATCGCCTACACAAATTTCTTTAGGACAAATTTTAGAGGCAGTTGGCGAAACAATTGAACCTTTGCCCCACCACACAAGGGTAGCAGCGCAAGCCGAGGACTGGGTAACTTTTACTCTGTGGCAGCGGTTGCACCAAAAGCTTAAAGAAGCGTTGTACACTATAACTCTTGCAGACCTTTACTACGATGCTCGCAGCTGGCAAGCCGCTCAAGGGGAAACAACAAGTTTTGTGGTTTAAGTCCGTTTGAATTCTCACTTTTCTCACTCATCTGTTGTTTTAATCATTGCTGCCGCTCTGGATTACCTAATCGGCGACCCATGGGGATGGCCTCATCCGGTGCGAGTCATGGGTTGGGCAATTAACCGCTTTACCCAATTTGCCTTCAAACATCACAGTTCTCTAAAGCTGCGCTGTTATGGAATGTTGTTAGGCATTGGGCTAGTGAGCGGTAGTGGCTTGGTGGGGTGGTTAATCGTTCAAGCTGCCAGCCGCCTGCATCCGCTGTTTGGGATTGTAGTAGAGGTTGTCCTACTAGCCAGCTGTTTTGCCGGAAAAAGCTTGAGAACGGCAGCCCAAGATGTTTTGAAGCCCCTAATAGCTGGTCAACTGGATCAAGCTCGTTCTACTTTGAGCCTTTACGTCGGTCGGGATACAGAGAAACTCTCAGAGCTAGAAATCCTGCGAGCAGTTTTGGAGATGGTAACGGAGAATGCCATTGACGGGGTGATAGCGCCTCTGTTCTATGCACTCATTGGGGCATTTGTGCCGGTGGTGGGCAGTGTTGCCGCGGCTCTTGCCTACAAGGCCGCGAGTACCCTAGATTCTATGGTTGGCTACCGGGAGGCACCCTATACTCATTTGGGCTGGTTCAGTGCGCGATTGGAGGATAGACTGACTTGGTTGCCCTGTCGGCTAGCGGTGCTCACCTTAGCGCTTTTATCTGGTAAACCCCTGCATGTTTGGCGAATTTGTCGCCGGGATGCAATTAAAGACCCTAGTCCCAATTCCGGTTGGAGTGAGTGTGCCTATGCAGTTGTGCTTGGTGTTCAGATGGGGGGTACAAACTGGTATCGTGGCGTAGCTAAGCACAAACCTTTACTGGCAGATCCAATTCATCCCATTACCCCGGCACGGATTTATCGAGCTTTGCAATTGACTCGGTATTGCTTTTTGATTTGGCTTGGGGTAGCGATCGCATGTCTGAGTTTGAGGATTTGAACATTTGCACAACAAAGTTTTGAGTTAGGGTTATGACTATGGCTGCCAAAGTAGTTGAAATTTTATCGTCGGAGGAAATCCGTCGTACCCTCACTCGTCTCGCCTCACAGGTGGCGGAAAAGTCGCGTGACTTATCTCAGGTAGTAATACTGGGTATTTATACCAGAGGTGTTTCCTTAGCGCATCTGTTGGCTCGTCAGATTGAGATGCTAGAAGGAGTATCGGTGCCGGTGGGGGCGCTAGATATTACGTTCTATCGGGATGACTTAGATCAAATTAGTGTGCGGACGCCAGCTAAGACCGAGATTCCCTTTGATCTAACTGGCAAGACAGTTTTGCTTGTGGATGATGTGATTTATAAAGGTCGCACAATTCGAGCCGCGCTGAATGCAGTGAACGAGTACGGCAGACCATCAGCTATTTGGCTAGCTGTACTAGTGGATCGCGGTCATCGTGAGTTACCGATTCACCCAGACTTTACTGGCAAACAACTGCCTACTGCTAAGGAAGAACAGGTAAAAGTTTACATACAAGATCTAGATGGACGGGATGCGGTGGAGCTGATTGGTGGCTAGCTCATGCCGGTAGAAGAGGTTGAGAACAAGAATCAAGTGATTAACTCGAATGTCACCCTGGCTGCGCTGCACAATCCTATAGATTTTCGGCGTTGCATAATTGAAGGATGATACCGGGTGAACATAACCATGCAATGCCCCGACTGTAAATCAAGCCACATCCGTAAGAATGGACATCGCAAAGGGAAACAAAATCATATTTGTGCAGATTG
>JAABUQ010005331.1_pt1 | contig 20655 bp, 12 predicted proteins | sample 5560001 | NCBI WGS metagenome assembly JAABUQ01 (sample SAMN10711888, study PRJNA513371) | rock metagenome | isolation source: Antarctica rocks | place: Antarctica: Victoria Land, Finger Mt nord | collected 2015-12-18
CGGGGTGCTGCTGAAGTGGGAGAGGCGGAAGGGGAACCAGTTTTGGGGGGGGAGGGGGAGCTTGGGCGTTAGATTTGAGGATCTGGTTGGGGGTGTTACTGAGGGGTATGGGTGTTGGGGGGATGGGGTTCGGGCGTACAGTGCGAGCAATGCTTGTTTGAATGCTGATGTTCTCATTCCCGGTGTCGATAGTGGGAATTGGAGTGTATGTTGGGGGAAGGAGTCGTGGAGAAGCCACAGGGTAATTCTTGGGAATCTGTCAGTCGTCAACGTATAACCAACCAAGGTACTCGAAGTGCGGTCGCATCTTTAGCAGATTGTGGTATTGGAAAGCATTCAACAGATATGAAGACGTACCTTCAGTGCAGAGACTCGATATGACAACAACGAAGATGCTGGCGTAGAAGCTATGAAATTGTAGGGGCCTTCTTCGGATTGATGATCGCGTGAACGGGGATATACTGTCAGATCATCTTACTCCCCATCTGGCGTGGATCTTGTTTAGACTTGATGGATCCGTAAGTACCTATCATGAAGCCTGAGATGCCGGACACCGGAGAAAGGCTCCGATACGCCAAGCCACTTTTGTGTTAGCGGCTTCGAGATTAGTCTTGCAGAGGAGGCAGGTCATCCGACCACTACTAAAAAACTCAGATGACCACGCTAAGAATTAGAGTTTAGGTATAATTTATCTTCGTTTTATTTATAATCGCCTTATTATCTTTCCTATATTATATATCTTTTATATAATTAATTATAAATTTATTATATAATTAATTAATAATTAATCCTTAATTAATCAAATCTATTATAATAGCTAATCTGAAAAAAAGCAATACTTATATTTAATATAAAGCCCTAATCTAACGCCTTATAAACTAGTCCGTATAAGATAAAAAATTAGTAAGTAAGATAATAACAATAATTCAATTCTAAATTAATCCTAATTTAATTTAATTTAATTTTTATTTTAAAATTTTATTTATTAAGATTAATTCAAAATTATTTATTAATTAATTTTAATTTGATTTGATTTATCTTTAATATTAAAATTCTATTTATTTAAATTAATTTAAAATTATTTGCTAATTAATTCGAATAGAATAGGTTATATATTATAATAGGCGAGCTTTTCTATTATCTTGATATAAATAATAAAAAGCTTTATTTTATTATAATAAGATTAATTCTTATTTAATTTAAATTTAATTTAAAATTAATATAATTATAAATTTGTTTTTTAAGTATTTTAACCCTTTATAAATATATATTAAAAAATTATAAAATAAATATCTTTTAGGAGAATTATAGTTCTTAAGAACTCTAAAGTATTATATAATTAATTAATAAGTTTAATTTTGGATTAATTTAGGATTAAATATTAATCGATTTAAAATTCTTTAAGTAATTTATATATTATTAGCTAGGAGATATAGCTTCCGAAACTCTTAATTTAATAAAGAAAATCGCTAAAGTTTTAATTAAATAGAAATTACCTTTAAAAAAGGATTAAATAGTAATTAATTTAAAATTAAAATAAGATTAATTGCTAATTAATTTAATTTTATAAAATATATATTTATATTCTATTTAAAGTTCTAAAGAAAGAGATATTTTATTATAATTATAAAAATTATAAAATTAATAAGTTTTTAACTTCTTAATAACTTAATTCTAAATCAAATTCGATTTAAATCTAGATTAATTATTAATTAAATATAAGATATTTATAAAATTTTATTTATTATAATTATTTAAAGCGTTTTAATTACTCGGATTATAATTTTAATATAATAAAAGCTAAAGATATATTTATTATTAACAAGTATTTTAATAAAAATAATAGGAATAATAGAGAGGTTGAGGGGGAGACTAAGAGAAAAATTAAAAAGAAAATTAAAGAAGAAATTAGAAAAGAAGCTATAGGGGGGACAGAGGAAAAGATAGGGGGGGAGGCTAGAGGGGAAGCTAAAGGGGAGGCTAGGGGGGAGATAGGAGGAGAAGCTAAGGAGGAGATTAGGAAAGATAAAAGTAATAAGGAATAAACTAATTAAATCAAATTAAGATTAATCCGGGATTAAATAAAGATTAATCTTAATTAATAAATTAAATTAACTTAATTTAAAATAAATAAATAATAAAATTAATTAAAATTGTTTTTAATTCAATTTTAATTTAATTATATCCTTTTATTATTTATTTAATTTCTTAATTATATTATTTCTAACTTTACTCTTTTATTTTTAAATTTTAATTTTTAAATTTTAATTTCTTTTTGTCTTTATTCTAGGCTATTAATTAATAGCTAATTAAATAAATTCTATTAATTTATTAAAATTATTCGTTAAAAAAAGCTAAAATTAATTAATAAATAAATCGGGATTAATTAAGATTCAATTTTATCTTTTAAATCTTTAAAAGCTTAATCTTAATTTTGATTATAATCGAAGATTATTATTAGATTTAAAATCTAATTATCTTTTTTAATTCTTAGAAAATATAAAAGATTTTATATTATCTTTTTTATCAAAGCTTATCTCGATTAGTAATTATCTTCGATTTTTATAATAACTTCCTAATATTTAAATTAATTCCAAATTAAATTCAAAATAAAATAAGATTAATTATTATTTAATTTTTATTTAAATTTGTAAAACTTTTCTAATAAATTTATTTAATAATATATATATCGTATACCGAAATCGAAAAATATTGAATATTATTAAATATTATATTAATTAAGGTTTCTAATATTAAATTAAATATAAATTAATTTAGATTTAATTTAGATTTAATTTGGATTTAAGCTTATTTTATAATAATATATAATAATATTAAACCTTTCCTAATAATATTGCTTTTATAATATATTTATTTAATTATATTAATATAATTATAAATTATAATAAAGACTTCCCTTAAGATTTCGAAATAATATATATTAATATCTAAAGCGATATTAATATTTTGTTTATAACAAGCCTAATTATAAATCTTCGGAGTAAATAATAATAAATCTAAAAAGATAATAAATATTTAATTTAAATTTGATTTAGATTTAATTTAAATTTAATTATTAATTAAAAGTTAATAAACTTTGAAATAATCTTTTTTCGAAGAATATTTTAATAAAATTATTATTTATTTATAAATAGATTTATTATATTAATTAGTTCTAATATTTTAACAAACTTTATATTTAAAATAAATATTATAATAAATAATTATCCGTTATATATATTAATACCAAGGCCGAAGATAAAAGTCGATAGATTGAAGATATTGCCCAAATCCTAATTAAATTAATATTAAATTAAAATTGAATTTAAATTATATATACCTTTAATTTGTATTTTATCTATATTTATAAAGATTATCTTGAGGCTATTATTATAAAGATAAAGCTAATAAATAAGAAATTATAATAATTCGGAAACCAATTCGAATACTTTCGTAAATATTCGTTAATAATATTTGCTATTTAATTTATTTATATAAACTTAACAAAGTATAAAGACTATAAAATATATAATTAATAAAATTTTTAGATTAATTATAAATTAATCCCGAATTAAATCCTTTATATTTTCCTGATTTTGATTCGAATATTATAAATACGATTTTATTAATTAATTTTTTTACCTTTTTAAATACTATATCTACTTTGCAAGCTTCTAGCTACGAAAAGATCTAAGCCTATTTCTTATAAAAAATAATAATAATTTTAATATTAACCTTATTAATATTAAAATATTAAATATATTAACGTTAATTGATTACGAATTAATTCAAGATCAAATAAAAATTAATTAATAAATAATTAAAAATTTACTCCTTTATTTATATTTCGATATTTAAATTTATATTTAAGTTGAATATTATTAAATTTTTATCCTTTAAGATAATAAAATATTTTCTACTTTCGAATAATAACTTCGATTCGGTCTATTTAATTAATACTTTGATAAATATTTATAATATATTTTATTTAATAATTTAAACAAAATATATTTAATAATAAATTATAAAGGAATTTTCCTATATAATTAATTAAATTCAATTTTAAATTAATTTCGATTTAATTTCAAATTAATTATTAATTCTAAGTCTTTTATTTGCTTAATAAACTTAAAGAAATTATCCTATAATTTTAATAAAAGACGATTACATAACGGCGGCAGATATATATATATTCTATATAAAATAAAAATAAAATATAAATAATAAGTTAAATTATTAAGAATAAGAATATTAAATTTTATTTAATAATTTATATATTATAAAACTTTAAAACTAATCTAATAATTAATATTTAAATTAATTTAAAATTAATTCCAAAATAATTTTGAATTGAATATAAATTAATTATTATAATTTTTCTTTTTAATTAATATATATTTAATAATATAATATAAGTTCTCTAACTTTGATTAAGGATTATTTAACTTTGAAAAAAGATTTTTAAAATATTTAATATAAATATTTTTGATAATATTTAATAATTAGAAAAAATATATTTTTTATTTTAGACTTTTATTATTTATATAACTAATATAGAATAAAGGTTTGTTAAAAATAATTTAAAAATAATTTAATTTTAAATTATAATTAATTTAAGATTAATTTCGAATTAAATACTTAAGTTCTTGCTTATTTAATTATTTAATTATATTTTTTATTTTATTATTTATATATATTCTTTTACTTAAATTGCTTTTAAATTTAAATAAATTATTTTTTTAAATATTAAATAAATTTAATTATAAATTAATTTAGAATTAATTCTTATACAATTATAAATCGAATCTATAAGTTATATAAATTATTATAAGATTATTAAATCTCTTAAATCCGTTTTAAATCGTCTTTAATAAGAGATATATATTATATTCCTATAAAATTTAGATATAAATATTAATAATATATAACTTTAGAATATCGATATATATATTGAATATAGGGAATATTATTTAAATATATTAATAAAGAATATTTTTTCGGATATTTTTGCTTTTATAAATATTAAATTTATTATTAAATTAAATTTAAATCTAAATTAAATTCGGATTAATTTAAATATAATTTATTAAATTATAAATCTTTTTTACCTTTCTTTAATTTTTTAAAGATATATTAATAATATATATATATTTATTAAAATAGCTTTAAAGATAATCGGGAAAGATAAGAGAATATTTAATAAATAATATTTTTAAACTAATATAATAATATATAAATATAATAATAAACTTAAATATAATAACTTATTTAATATTAAAATTATTTTTATTAATAATTAATTTAGAATCAATCTTGAATTAATCCTGGTTTATTTTATAATTTTAAAATTTATAAAATTATATAAAAGATAAAAGGTTATTCGACCAAAAAATTTTTTTAAATTTTTTTTTTAAAATTAACCTTAATATAACTAGACCAATAGTCGTCCGACCCTAATATAGTCGGCCGAGTTTTTTAGTAGTGGTCGGATGACCTATAGGCTCAGTCTTGCACTCATCTTCGACATCATCTCTGCTCGTTCAGCCTCAGAACGCGATTGCTAAACCATATTTGACACGGAACATGATTGTTGTGGCTGATGTATTTATAGTTAGGTTCAAATCTCCAGAACTTCATCTACTGGCTGTGTTGTCGTTGAAGTCCATCTCAACAACCAACTAAGTAACTTGTGATATACCCCAATCTTGGATGAAATGTAGCTACGAAGGGACCTATGACCAAGGCTTGAAGCCACAAATCTCTTTTCTAGGACACTATTCAGAGCGCGAGCGATTTTCGCTACTGGCGACAGTTTGTAAGTCACTCCGTATAATGCGCGTGAGATTATCGCTAGTCGCATACTATCGCATATGCAAGCGGTCCCTTGTGTTAACCTTTCCTTTTGCTGAACTTATATGCATCTCGTCGTGGAGCTTTGTTTATTTCGATTCCATGTTTTGAAGTAGGAATTTTCTTCTGGTTGTCTCCAGTACGGTACCCTCCACCCCCAGAATGTTCCTTCAATCATGTGCGCTCCATTTGCTGGGATTCACCTCTCAAGCCATCTTGACTGCTGCTCTTCCAGCAATTATAGCTCGCCCTTCGGACTCCAATCCTTCTATCTCCACCAACCGGTGTACCTTGACGAATCAATGTGTCTCGACATCCAATAATGCAACCAAGTTCGCTGATTTTGCGGATCGGATCATTCCTCTTGCCGCTAACCACCCACTCCCGTATGTCATCTCCCTATTTTCTAAGCCTTAATGTAGAAGTAGCACTGACTCAAATTTCTTTATCCGATCAGAACGGTACCAGTTGGCTTCGACATACCTGGTACCTACCTTGCAGTAACGATCACATTACCTCACCCAACGTATGATATGGAAGCGGCGGCCATGCATACTGCCATCCAGGGACTGGTGAAGCAACTTCAAGAAGAGCGATCTTCACTACTTGTCCCGCACCAAGTCCAATTCCGGGGCGACCAGGCGGTGGTATTGATAACGCCATTGAAGATCTCGCACAGTCTTGATCTGACCTACGAAGACGCGATCCTGGTGCTAAATAATCTCTGGGAATACATCAGCGTCAACCATGTCTATCTGAACTTTGGTTTCACCGTGTTTTGTTGCGGGGTTATGACGGCAGCGGGGGATTTGAAAGCTGCGCTGACACCACAGGGCTCGATGATGAGCTCACCAACAAAACCCATTCTGCCTATTCGATAGGTCACTTGTATGGCGAGTCTTGAATATCTTTCTGATAGACACATTTCTTGTATCGATAATGCCACGTGTGTTTTAGACAGCTCTTATAATTTCATATCCAGCCTTGAGGACAATCGATTGGTTCACGGTATCGAAGATTGATTCCGATGCAGTATTCCACTGATCTTTTTCAGAGAGGAAATCAGCTCTGATAGATTCGCTCTGGCACCGTAAAGCCCGTATCAGTGATTTGAAAGAAGCGTCTGGAATCCTTGCGAAGAGAAAAAGAAGGCCTCACAGCGGATGGCCTGAAACTAGAGACGCAATGAGCGGGAACTGGATATGTCGCTAGTCGCGTACAAACAATCATTGATAGCGCGGCTTTGATCCCCACAACACCAAGTTTTTGGCTTTGCCGGCTTGCGAGTTAAGTACTTAATACGTCGATTTCACGATTTTGACATGACGAGTCAGCCTCTCGTTCTTGGAGTTATATTCGAGTCGATCTGAAGAAGATATCAAAATCATGTTTTCCAACTTGCTTCTGTGGACATGCCATGCGCTACTCGTCAGTCATACAGCAGCTCTACCGTCAGTGTCACCACACGGGGTTTCTGCGCAGCGATCACCAGCTGACTACTCCTAGCCCGAATCTCCAAGCCTGCATTCCTGATGGCGTCGTGGCCGCCGCAAAAAGCTCTCCCTCTCCCAATGTGGTCTATCAATTTGCCATCCCCGGCCACCCAACGCTGGTAGGAAAAATCAAGTTCCCCTACCACGCTCAAGAAAACCTGCCCAACTCCGCTATTACATACTGTCTCGACCTCTTCACACTCCAGCTCGGATACAAAAATCCCGGTGACATGCTTTCGTCAACGGAAACAAAGAACAACAACCAGGTCGATAGTTCAATAACGCCCACGACCGTGGGAGTTTCGGCTTCGTTGACGTATGGATTAGCCACGGCCATTGTGCAGGGGCTTGAGTCTTCAGTCAGAAATTTCAGAATCAATGAGGGGTTCTATTATGAGGTTCTTCACAATGATTACCCGAGTTTTCCGATCCTCATTGCCTTTGGTAGTATCACGAAGCATCCGGTGGCGCCGCCGACTTCGAGAGCTTATTTGAGTACGTAATGTGTGGAGCAGGATTTGCGAAGTGCGATGATATCTTAAGAGGAGGTTAAAGTACTATACGAGAACAATCTAAAATAGGCACCGTAGGCTCAGAGTGAATTATTTCTACTCACAAAAGCCGAAGTACATCTGCGAGTCTCAAAATATGTATCATGGGGGTGCTTAAAGTATCCCCAACCAGGTCGTCGACCAGGACCGAGCTTCCGTCTACTCGATTTTGGCTTTCTGGATTCAGCACCCCTTTTGGCCACGCTCTTCACATCCAATTAAAGTGTCTCTTAGTGACAATGCCTCGGCCTTGGAATACAATTCCTGGTCTCGTGAAATAGAGTCGACTGGACGCATTGTCATCTCTCTCGACCGAGTTCAACATTGAGTTTTGGGATGTTACCCAGTGCCTCGGCCCCCAGCGCAGAGTTTGAGGTGGCCTTTGAAGGGTCTGATACCACCATGAACCTCTGGGAAGATAGTTTCGGAAGCAGCACATTTGCGATGGAATATAGTGGCAGTGAACCATGGCACCAACCCAGCTACCTCACAGCTCAAAGGCTGGCATGAAAGATCGACGAGGCACCGAGGTCGGACAAGGTGTACCATCTACATGATTTGGAGAGTGAGATAGTATATCAATGAACATCTCTCTTGAATTCGCGGGTGCCATCCTCGATGAAATGTGCCCGAGAACAAGCCTGACATGGCCAGATGGCTCGACTTCCTGAACTTGATTGGGCCATGATCTGTGCATGGATGAGGGAAAGCGTCTCCACTATGTCAGATCAAGTATTCGCCTGACAAACCTGGTGTGTCAATCTACAGCCATCTGCTGAAGCAGTTGACGGGCTTGGATCGGCGATTCTACCACGCCATGGGGCACCTGCGTCGTCTTGACTGGACTTATTGCCTCTTTGGAAAATCCCTTGGGAAGCACGCTGAAAGCGCGATAAGGCCAAGCCTTCCAACCCTCCTTCCCGAACATTCATTTCGCTACAATTGTCTTACTCATATGGAAGTCACTGGTATGGAAACGTCCCTCCCAGTACCCCAAGCGAGCTCTTCGAATTGTCATTCGTGGCCAGGGGACTTCTGTTCAGGGAACGAAGAAGCTCTTTTATATAATACGCATCCGCAATATTCAAGCCGTCTCCGCCCTCCTCGATCTCAGTCTGTTCCAGAAAGTAGAAGTTCAGCAGCCGATTATGCGTCACATAAACCTGCACGTCGATGAGTTTAAAGGTCCGGAGAAATTTCCGCATCTTCACAAAAAGTGCGTTGAAGAAGTCTGTGAGCAGTTTATCACGGACCTGAGCCGTCCACGGCGCATTCTTTTCTTGGTCCATAGGCGCAGAGAAGAAGTAGTCGATCAATCCAAAGTCCATCCCGAGCGGGCAGAATGAGCTTCCGGCCTCCCAGTCTATGAGAGTCATGATCTCGCCCGTCGAGGGGTTGACGATGATGTTGTATCGGTCCGGATCAGGATGGATCATGAGCTCGGGGTAGATCAGGAGACTTTCTTTGTACTGCACCAGGTCTTCGAAACAGCCTTTGATACCTTGGTAGAAGCTTTGCTGTTCCAGAAGCTTCTGGTTGCGGTCCAGAAAGCCCGGGAAACCGGCGAAGAAGGTGTTGATGACGTTTTGGATGCTCTCAGGTGGGGGGGATGCCTTCACGGAGAGAAGACCGGCAAAGTCTTGAATTGCCCTTGCGCGTACCTCGAGATTTTCGAGGACTTCGCCAAGCGGCAAGCTATTGACATACTGGCTGGAGTATGTGTATAGAGTGCGCGTGCCATCTGATAGGCGAAGTGTGTGATTCTCAAGAAACTCGATTTGCGGCACGTAGTCTCCCAGGACTTCACGTGCAGGCGTCGCGGCAGTCAAATCGATCTTCTCTCGTCGACACTGTACTAATGTATGATCTGGAGGCGCGCCGACATGGTTTCTCACGTGGATAGCGATGGTGAGGGCGCTTGTCACGGGGGACCGGATCCACTCCAAGTCGCAACCCGGTTCGTGAAAATATGATGTTGCGTACTCGTCTGCGACGTCGTTGCATTTTGAGATCTGTTCTGGCTTCGCCCACACGTACGACGAGTCTATTAGATCAGGCTGCCGCTGAGTGTGGAGAATACAACCACCAGTATGAGCCAGGACCACCACATGATACTGCGCACTTAGGGTCTCACTCGTAACAAAAAGAATTGAGCTCTGGATCTGTCTGCCTTCCGTAACAAGAAAAGGCTGTCACGCGACACGGCCGCAAATATTGGTGCTTGGACCAATGCCGATGCTGTTGTTTTTCAACTAGGCCCGGCCTGCTGTAGAATGGGTTCCCCGTGGGCACGTCCAAGTACTCTCAATTGCCTTTTCAATATCCTCAAACCGCTCCGCCTCTGAGGGTGAAGTTCTGAAAAGTATCTCCACAACCCCACTTTCAATCCCCCTAACACCAAGCATTTCCTTCACCCACGGCTCTTCAATGCTCACCTGCTCTCTCGGTCCTAGGAACTCTAGCACAACGTTCAGAGTCCTAAGACCTGGCAGCTCAGTGCTCACGATCCGCCAAAGTCGTTTCCAGCTCGCATGGTCATATGGTGGTCCTTCATCACCATAGATATGTTTGGCCCACGGGGTGTAAGTCCATCTGAAAGCAAGATGCCGGATTGAAGTCAAAGCAGAGGCCCGAAGGAGAGGGAGGTCATGCAGATATATGAGTGTAAGTGGGGACCAGAGGTGGAACACATTGGTTTTGTAGAGGACTGGGAGCGCTTCGCGGTAGATGGAGCGGCTGGTCTGGAGTAGCGGAAGAAGATTTGTGGCTTGTGGTGCTGGGATGTATTCGCCACTTGTGGTAGGAGCGAGAAGAGATACCCACTGTGCGGTAGTGGGAGGGTATGGAACCGACGTATGGTAAATGTGCCCCGAACCTAGACTCAGACATATGATACTGTTCCCAATTGCCAAGCGATAGATGTTTTCACGTAACTCGAACGGAAGCCGAAAGAGCAATGATGCGCACTTTGGCTCGGTCCGACTCGTTGAATCAGGGTTTTCATGCCGCTCTTGGGCTGAATCTGAGTCTGGGAGGAAGTTTTGACTCAAACGAATACGTTTTGAAGGTAGAGGTGTCGGTCGCGATGCTGCGAGACGGGATTTGGCTGCGGAGGCTTCACGAGCCTCGCGGCGGCCTCTGAAATCAGTCGGATGCCGGAAATAGCCCAAGGCGTATTTGAGAGATGGCATATTCTACTTTGATAGATTAACGTTGAATGTGAGCCTTTCATCTAAAGTGGATCTGTGCAATTGTAATGAGTGACGGGGTTTGATGGGTGATGTGGTTGGAGGTAATGAAACAAGTTGTACTGGTAACTTGTGTGGGATGAGATAAGCACAACCGCTTGTAAGCTGAAGGCTATGTAAATATCTTTTGTTGGTGTTTCAGAGTAGTGAACAACTAAGTCGTCAGCTTCCCTAAGGCAGAGGAGAAAAGTCTATTGGTGCTTCCAGTACCCCAGTGGTAATAACTTGATAGATATTGCTAGTATCCCGAACACTGGGTACCTCGGTAAATCCTATCTAGTCTTTTGGCGCGCAGATCTCCTTTTACCAATGGAATATGCTAATTGCTCAAGACTTCTTCTTCTATCGCATCAGCTTGCGCCTCTGATCGACCGCCTCAAACCCTGGATGAAACCAAAATCCTTCAAGAGATCCAGCACCAGGTGCTTGCCAAAGTACCCGTAAAAGACTCCCAGCACAAACCATTTAATTGTAACCATCATTGTGATATGTAGAGTAAAGGTTCAACGTAGGTAAGCCAAGAATTAATCAATCGGGGACGAGACCCTTTGTATGCAAACGGCTTACAACAAGATCACAAAGTCCTACACAAGATTTCATACAGATATGTGCTGAGTAAGATATCGAGCAGCGCTGGAGGCTGTGCATCCTATGCAAAGAGTACGCTGATACATAACGAGACCAATCTCAAGTGTGCTTTGTGTCATGTTCCTATCAGTCGATTTTTTGGAATCTGCTTGACGAGTTGTCAATGACGTTGAAGCAATTTGCGGTATCGAGAGGCTTGGAACCGTCTCCTATCTGGTATCATGGCAGTGCAGTGGAAAAGGTGGACGACGCAGATTTCGAAAGAAAAAACATAGCTGGAATTTTGTTGTGTTGGTGGCAATTGAATCAGGTCGCCCACTCGAGATGATCATGTTCGATCGCACCGCTGACAGGCATCATATTACTTCCGCATCAAATCTCACAGGGGCCAGCATCGAAGTATACGATGAAATCCTGCTGCTCGTGTGCCAACTGGCACTGTGCCAAACTCATTAATGAGTATGAGTATAGGGCTGATATTCATAATCGATTATGAATCTCAACCTTATAATCATAATCGAATAATAATCGATTATATAATCAAATAATAATCGAGTATGAATATTTTTTTGGTCACAGTGCCAACTGGCAATCTGGGATCGAGAGAGGGCGAGAGGGCTGAGCGTGTTTCATATCTAACGCCCTCGGCCGAGAATAAGACGGCCGCTAAAGCCACAAGTCAAACTCTACCTTATATCCTGATCGCCAGCCTTGAAGTCTGCATTATCTTATCCATTAAGGTACCCTGACCACCTACTTCACTTTCTCACCTGAAGATTCGCTAAGCCTTTTCTACCACCAAGCTATGGACTGAGCTGACTGCTGCTCGTCTGAACTCCATATGAGAAGAGTAGCAAGGGGCGACAACGCAACATCCACTTTGCCATAAGCCGCAAATACCTGCTTGGAAGAGCAGACTTGCTGTGGCTCTACGTCAGAGAATCGGGCGAAGCGTGTTGGTCAGCAGTGATTCCAACACACCAACAAATATCTCACAATGCTTTCCAAAGATTTCACTCGGGTGGCTACCTTAGCCCTCACTAGTAGATGGTAGAACATAGCCCTACAGTACTATTCTATATGAGGCAAAGTGTTGCGTGATAACCATTCGAGACAATGGCCGTCACAACGCAGAGATGCTCAGATCACCCTCATCATCTAATTTCTCCCCTTCTCATGCGCCTCCGTTGGACACGAAACTTTCCATTGTAAGCTAAGTGTAACGCGTTGTAATTACTTAGGCTTAATATTAACATCGAGACGAGATGGTAAGTCAATAAATCTGTTTCGGGCTCAAGGATATAACTTTTTTTAGTTGGAGGTAAGCATTTGTAACGGCTCGATTGCCTGTTGTCCCACCTCCTGGTCCATCTCCTTGGTGGACATGGAATACCGGAATGTGATACGTGAACGATGGTGCTTGTCAAATTCGCCTTGCCATGCTGAATATAGCAGTGAGAGAGAAGATGTTGGGATGATGGCTGTGCAGGTGTACCGACTGTTCCATTAAACCTGATGCCGATTGTTGCTACTTGGAGGGATGTCGCACAATCTAGATACATCTACTTGGCTGTTAATGTATGTTGCTGGTTCGGGAGAGCCCCAAAGTTATGTTTTCGGCATCTTGCTCTTCTCTTGAAGATACTTCTACGTCTCTTTTGTGTCTCCTTCTTCAAGAGATCCCTTGACATATCCATTATGATCGTCCATCTATATACTTCATTTTTTGTGCTCGCTTCCTGCTTATCTCTTGCCGAGAATACCGATCTTGGTACAAATACCATCATCGCATTACCAGGGACACAATCAGCATGCTCTACTATAACGACGCTTATAGGGAGTCGGACACGATACATTCCGGTGCGGTGTTCGGATGTATCAGCTACAACCCCGTTTACCGAAGAAGTGGTCGTAGGGAGAAGCACGGCCCAGTTGATCGTTGCACCCTCCGGTGGCGTCAGGTTTCTCTCCCAAAGCTGGCTTGATGGTCATGTACTTGGCTTCAGCCCTTCAAGGGCAAAGTCGGACAACATATCTGTTTCGGCGTCTCCGTCCACGGTCTTTGGTACCTTTGCAGGCTCTTCCGGGGTCACTAGGCCGCCCGCATTGAACCGCACAGCTACTTCAGCTGGACTTGGCTCTAACAATGGCACATACACATCTTCGCGTGTACCACAGTCTCTTTCCAACTCTCTAAGTTCCGGATACAATGCTTCGTCTTCGAAGACAGGTACATCACAATTGACAGTCGCCAAGACTATCAGCACTTCTTCTGTTAGAGCTACTAGTAATGGCACACAGTCAGCCGTTACAAAAACATCCTCCAGTAGTAGCTTGTCCCAGTCATCAACGCTTCTTTCGACCTCAGCATCTTCTAACCGTGTGTTATCTAGCGACGCTTCTAAAACTGCCAGCAATGCCTCTCAGACCGCGTCTACATCTCAATACCAGGGAAGTAAGACGCAACCAAATCAGCCAATAAGGTTTTCGAATTCAAGAACGTCGAACTCTGCTTCTGCTGGTGCAAGTGCCGCAAGCGGTCCTAGTAGCACCAGCAACCCAAATACTAGCAGCCTTAGTTCAAATTTGGGCCCTCTCTCAACCTCCTCGGTATCGTCAACCAACAATAGTATCCCTCTCACGCCTCCAGTGTCGTCAGATCTTGAGGCTTTTGCATCTAATGGGCCCAGCGTGATCACGTTGACTTCGGACAATGCATCAGTCGCTCTGCAAAAAGAATACATCACTGGCCTTGCAGGACTGACCGGAGTTACCACAGTCACAACATCTTTCCAGACGACGAATTCTGCGGGTGCAGTTGGATGGGTCTCCGGTCCCATACTTGTTGGAGCCGGTGGAGCTTTCTGGGCGCTGGCTAGGTCCAGTGGGGGTGGCGGGGGTGGCGGAGGATTCTGTATATGGCCGTTCTGCAAGAGCGGGGGGAGCGGTGGTGGAGGAGGGATTTGCGTTTGGCCCTTTTGCGGTGGAGGAGGAGGTGGAGGAGGAGGAGGTGGAGGCGGTGGAGGAGGAGGTGGAGGAGGAGGAGGTGGAGGAGGTGGAGGTGGAGGCGGTGGTGGAGGAGGTGGCGGTGGAGGCGGTGGTAACGGGGATGGTAATCCATCGGCTGGCAATCCATCGGCTGGCAATCCATCGGATGGCAACAAGCCGAGCGACCAGAACAATGAGAGTACCCAGATTCAGTCTCAAGTTCATTCAGCTGGTCCGTCGACAAACACGGATGTTTCTTTGACGTCCAGCGTCCCATCAGTGACCAGCCAAGCTTCGCAACGCTCTGAACAAACTTCTCGAAGGATTTATAGCAGCTCGGCATTCTCACGGCCATCTTCATCAAGCTCAATTCCTTTTTCTATTCGCACGTCATCTTCTCGGGCTCCTACCTTCTCGTCCACATCGACCGTTTCACCACGGTCTTCCAGCCTAGCCAACACCACAATATCGTTGATAAATCTGCCAGCTACCCCGCTTTCGTCTACATTTAGGAGCACCTCGTTCTCTACACTCGCATGTTCGAAACCACCAAGTTTTACCATTCCCGAAGATTCACTCACGGATGACGGACCTCTGTGGAACGTGTCTTCCACAATCTTCTCTTCTTCCAAAAGGATGACAGCAAGGATGACGACAGCGAACATCAGCTTGCCAGCAACGCCGCCATCGTTCATGCTAAGCAGCACCTCATTCTCCACGGGACATTGCACTCTCGCTCCCAAATTCTCCATCCCGGAAGACTCGTTGACAGATGACGGTCCGACTTGGAATGCTAATTCGACATCATTCGACTCAATTTCTATAACCACTCGCTCAGTGGCGTTGTCGACTAGCTTCAACATTTCAGATCTCTCGTTTTCAGATTTCGTGACAAACTTTTCGAGCACGTCGTTCCCATTACAAGCTTGCTCACAGCCACCTGAATTCACAATACCAGAAGATTCTTCTACCGACGATGGCCCCTTGTGGACTGGCAGCCTAGCCAGCACATATGCAAAGTCTAAGAAAGTCTCCTCTTCGCACGGTCCTTCTTCTACAGAACCTCCCTCACCTACTCCTCCACCAGCCGTGCACACTGTGTTTGTAACGGTATCTGCTCCAGCCCCTGCTGTACCATCATTTGACGCCAGAACAACATCGTTGGATTGCGGAGCAACAGTTGCGTTCGAGGGTCTTGGCGGTGTGCAAACAAGTGTTCCAATAAAGATGCTCCCAGACATCCTTGGAACTGCGAAAGACTTCTGTACTCCTTCTGACAATGGTGTCAAGGGAGATTTGAACCTCAAATATGGTGACCCAGCGATACACGTCGCCCGGTTTAAAGATGATGCTAAAAATCATGGCTGGATGCTTTTCGGATATGAATGGGATTCAAGATCGGAATGCCAGGGTTATGCTGACCCTCGTATTGTGCAGATGAGTAATGGCCAGCCTGATCCATTTTGTTTGGAGCAGTTTACCTCGGTGACAAATAAGTGCAATGGGCGTGGAGGTAAGCTGCATGTCAATTGCGCAATCTATGAATGGAATGCTATCAAGGGCGATCCACCACATTGACAATAATCTCCAGCAGATTGTGGCTCTACAGACAGGTAGATTCAATGGCTGTGCTCAATGTCTATAATATCCATTGAGACACGGCAACGCTAGAGAAATCAATTCGATCTAATGAAGAGACCCTTCCCGGTATTCCTAATCAAGCTCCTGTGGTAGCAACGTCTCAGGTATTTGGTGAAAGCTTTCTTGTTGGACATGTCCACCCAGCCCTGTGTGCACCTTCGGGCACATGCATGATCCATCAGGTACTGGTAATGTCTATTGACAGAATGTACTAAGAAGAAAGATTGCCAAGACACAAAATGCTGATTTGGCAATCACTCCAATTCAGTATCCTATTGCCTCAAAGTTATCTATCTTCTTGATCTGAAAGAGCGTAATGAATCCTGTGACCCTAATCCTTTTTAATTCCATCTCTCTCCAGCTTCCCGGACAATATGCGCATAGTCTAGAAACCCTTCTCAAACAATAATTGAGATAAACCCCGGGCAGCCAAAAGCACCTCCAGTTGGGATGCTAGCCCTATTCTGCTCACCCACCCCAACCGTACCTCCACAAGCCGTCACGATCTGTTGGCACAACTTCGTCACTGCGGCCCCTGAACCAGATCAGTTCACAATCCGCTGGTTCAAGAATAAGCCGACCTGTGGGTTGGTGGGCGATTGCGCGAGCAGGGTCGTCGTGCCTGTCCCGGTGATTTGGGCTGGGATGGCGTTGCAGGCTCTATAGGCGTCGGCGGTTTGCATGGGGTTCATGTCGATGTTGCAGGTTGCGCCTGTACGCGGCTGGAGGGGGATGGCGCTTCCGGTCAGGGCCAAGAGCGAAGTGAGGATGAGGGCGGCCATCTTGGTCATGCTGACGGTAACAAGTGGCTGAGGGTTTCAATAGTGGCTTGAAATTGAGCTAATGAGGGGTGCTGTTGTGGATAAGGCTTGGCTGTCGGCTGTGGTGTTAGAGCTGCTGGATTCATTTGTTTTTTTGTGGGGGTGTAATGGCTTTTATAGCCCATCTTCTCTATGTGAGACAGTCTAGCCTTCTAGATTAATCGTTATGCCTGCCTTTTCGCCTTTACTGAAGATGTTTGTAATCCTGTGGTCTGATATGCATGGGAGGTTTGGGAGCCGTGCTTTCTCATTTCTTGACATGGTTAATGAACTTATTGCCATGCAGCCGTTTTTCCTAATAGGTTGGTGTCAGACCACCAGGCCTCCCTGATCTAGCATTCATTCGCATGCCGATCATCCCACGTGTTGAAATGCGGAGAAAACCGTCTGGCTGAACCTCGTCAAATAGAGCGACCAGGTAGCTCGAAGTAAGTGAGTAATTCCACAGCACCAGAGATTCTTTTCTTGGGACAGTTGCCTCTGGTCGACCAACCGAGTGTCGAGTATCAAGTCTTTCCCGCCATAAAGCCAGGCCATGGAATACACGTTGTGCCTCAAATCAGATCACTTTCTTGTAAACGGGCTTATAATGAGTCCGTGCATTTGAAGCTGATGAATATTGTGGCTTTGATGTAAACTGCATGCATATTTACGCTGCATGTAACGCTTGCAAGCCTTAGAACCCCGTTACATCAACGAACGTCTTACCGTGGAGAATTCGCCAGAACCCTAGCGCATTGTATCAGATGATGACGGATTCTCCGCTCTCAAGGGTAGGCTGTGACCTTTATCACTGCGTACAAAGGAAAGACCTCATTCGGAACATGCTTTATCGCCTCTATCAAGGGAAATTGCCGTGTCAGATTTGGTCATAAAGCCATATTGCGTACCTTATTGAAAGTCCTTTATCAAGGCTTGCTGCCTGTCCAAGTATATCAATACAGCTTCGTTCCTACTGACTATCATACGTATCGTCGTTCTTCTATATCTTGCTCACGAATTTCCTTGACATCTACTTAGACAACGACTATTCACAATGCTTTTGTTCTTTTCTTCCGTCCTCTTTCTACTCCCTTTGACTTCCGCCACTCAGGCATTGAAGCGTAAATTTTCTTGTCCTCTCCTCGGCCCCGACCTTCTGCCTCCTACTTACGTGTCATCTTCATCAATTATCAAAGCAGCCGGTCAAACCTCACGATCTCATCGAGACCATTATCCTCAATAGCAGCGGCAACAGTAGCTCTCCCATTTCATTCAACACCACCTCCTTTTAGTATATCCATCTTCTCTTCGAACGGGTGTGGAGCCGTGTGCCCTTTGTCTGAGTATCACAACACGTCTCCAACGCTCAGGAATGTCACTGCTGGAGTGCATACTGTTGACGGCAATTCCATATATCCCATTGGCAGTCTAAACAAAACCTCCACGGTCTACACTCTCTTGGTAGAGGTAGGATATGCGCATTGGTATCATCTCATAAGAAGTGGGTCACCGAACTTGTAGTAGTAGTTTAGGTATCACTGAACGCTATAGATCGTTTGTAGTGGGATGAAGTAATAATCCGTGACTCGGCAAGTCAAATTTCTGGTATTGGAAGAGATGGTGAGTAGATCAATCAGTTGATTAGACGCCAGTATTGGACTGATGTGCCTTCCTTAGACAGTTCCTCGACATCAGTATCACATCTCTGCCTGAAACGCTGGTGGAAGGCGGACTTCCGCCTTTGGATGCCTCGGAAAACCCCCCATGCGGATTCCCAGTAGCTTACTATCGAGGTAGTATGTCGTATCCTTTCAACTCAGGGATGTGAATTTGCTAAATGTTGGCTCTCTACAGCTTTCTTCGCGGGCTTCACTGAACGAGACCCTATTTAATTATCAGCCACGACCCCAATATACTCAAATGCCGCCTTTCAAATCCTTTCGTACGCTGTGGAAGCTATTACAGGCAAACCATTCGAGTCTTCGCTTGACGGTGCAGTCTTTAAACCCCCAAAGATGAACTTAAGCAGTTTCTTTGAGCCCGCGGACTCTTCGCATGGTATCATCCCAGTCAGTGTGGATGCAAGTCGCTGGAACGGGAATCCGGGCGATGAAGCACCGTGAGATCCACCCCTCTATTTTGTCTCTCAAACTCTTTGTAGATAGCTCTTACTGACCTAAGGCACTCCAGAGCTGGCGGCATGTATACATCACTCAATGACCTCACTACCGCCGGTGTCGCAATGCTCTCATCGACCGTCCTTCCCCCAGCTACCACGCGCCGCTGGTTCAATTCCGTCTCCCACACCTCCGATATCCTTGGCTCCGTCGGCGCCCCTCGGGAAATCGTCCGCGATATTTCATCTGACCCCAACGGCCGCGTGGTAAATTGGTACACGAAAGAAGGCGACATCGGCACCTACGCAGCCAAGCTTCATCTCAGCCCCGACTATAATGCCGGCTTTGGCATCCTCGCCGCCCAAGACGAGGGCATGCCACAAGTCAGCCTCATCGCCGATGCTGTCGCGCAAGCCTTCCTGCCTGCGCTGGAAGTTGCTGCCAGAACGCAAGCTACAGCGGCATACGTGGGCACCTATAGCTCTCCCGACACTTCTTTGAATAGCTCGCTCTCCCTCGCCAGCGACGGTCTGCCCGGTCTGCTGATCACAGCCTGGGACAGCAATGGCACCGACCAGTTGCTGACGCTGGCCCAGCCGAACAAGCTGCCGACTGTATCGCCCCGGATCTATCTACCGAACGTGGGTAACGCGACTAATGTGGTGTTCTGCATAGTGTAGAGTACCCCTGCATACATGACGGCGGGGTTTCCTCCGAGATTTGCGAGTCTTGGACAGCCGCTGAGAGGCCGTTGTATGGCGCAGAGTCAGTTGATGAGTTTGACTTCACCGTCAGCGCGAATGGGACGGCGAAGAGTCTGGTACTGCCTGCTTATCGCCAGACGTTACTTAAGACACATTGAAGTATGGGAAATGGTTCTGTAAGAAGAGTGTTGGAGAATGGCTGGGGCAGTCTCTCCAGCAGCACTAAGTTAAATCACGTCTAGCGCATCGCAATCCTAGATCACCGTCGGACAGGCTGTATGCGGAACAACAAAGGTTATACTTAAGGCAAACCAACTCTATTAAATACTTTATTACTTATAAAGCTTAAAATAAGATTTATATTATGTATAAATTAACTTATATTCTGAAACAATTAAAACAATTAAAAAATTTTAAATTAATAAATTATAAGTTTGATTAATAATTTGTATATTTATATAAAAAAAAATATTTAAATTTTTTATTTATAAATATTATAATTTTATTTATTTTTATATTAAATTATAAGAAAAATATATAAAAAAATAATTATTTTAAAAAGGATTTTTAATTATTATAATTAAACTTTTAAAATATAAATTATTTTTATTAAAGAAAAATTTTAATTAATTATTAATAAAAATAAAAGTAATATTGATAATAAATTAACTT
>JAABUQ010005332.1_pt1 | contig 20655 bp, 16 predicted proteins | sample 5560001 | NCBI WGS metagenome assembly JAABUQ01 (sample SAMN10711888, study PRJNA513371) | rock metagenome | isolation source: Antarctica rocks | place: Antarctica: Victoria Land, Finger Mt nord | collected 2015-12-18
GATCGCCTCGGTCCTCTCCGGCGCCACCGACCTCGGGCCGATCGCCCGCCGGGCCGCGGCGGTCGTCGGCCGCGACTTCCACCTCGACGCCCAGGTCCCCAAGATCGAGGCCGCGCTGGCCGGCGCCTCGGCCTCCTCGGGCGGCCGGCGCGGTGCCGGGACCGGGGCCGAGGCGTACCGGATGGCCCTGCTGGCCGAGAAGCTGGCCCGGGTGATGATCCAGGAGGCGATCCCGCTCGGCTGACGGCGGATTCGACCCGATAAACAATTCATGCAACGGGTCCGGATATCCCGATAAAGACGGCATATCCCGAGGGGGTGTCGATGGCGGGGCCCCGCTCGTCCGAAGCTGGCCATCAGTTCCAAGGGGGAATGTGTCGCGATGGATCATCTCGCCTTCTATAACGTCGGCAGCCAGCCCACGCCGGGCGGTTCGAGGCTCAAGACCTGGGTCCGCCGCCAGTTCCGCCGCGTGCTCCTGCCGATGTCCCAGCGCCTCGTCGAGATCCTGGGCAGCCTCTGCCACCGCCTCGACGTGGCCGAGCACGAGATCCGCGACCTCAAGGGGCAGCTCGACGACCTCCGCCGCCGCCACGACGACCAGGCCGCCAAGCTCCCGGCGACGATGGCCTTCGGCTGGGATTACGTGGCGATGGTCCGCCGCCTGGCCGTGCTGGAGGATCACGTCGACGCCCTCCTGCTGGCCCAAGGCGGGTCCGCCCCCGCCGCCCAGGCCCCGCTCGCCGCCCCCTCGACGGCCCAGGCCGAGCCCAAGGGCGTCGCCGCCCACCCGGCCCGGGCCAAGGGCTGATTGATCCCCGTCGGTCGACCCGGAACGGACCCAAAATGGCCTTCGGACATCCCCGGCCCTTCGCCCCTGGGAGCGAATCGATGCCCGCCCCACACTTCCCGATCCCCAGGCGCGACCCCGGGCGCCCGGCCCGTGCCCAAGCCCACGCTCAGGACCCGGCCCCGGCCCCGGCCCGAGGGCAGGCCGCCAGGCTCCTGCCGGTGGCCGCCGGGCCGAAGATGCGGGTGCTCTCGGTCCTCTCGTCGAGCAACCAGATGTACTCGGGGATCGGCCGGGCCGTCTTCGAGCTGACCGCCCGGCTCAAGGAGCGGGTCGATTTCGAGATCGCCATCGACGACCTCCACCCCAAGAACCTCAACCTCGTCCTCGAGTTCGGCCAGGCCCACGGCATCCCCGTGCACGTCGGCCCCGGCCTGACCTCGCACCGGTCGCTCGACTCCTTCAGCGCCACGCTCCCCTCGCTGCTCAGGCGGGGCGACTGGGACCTGGTCGAGGCCCTCTGCTGGGCCAACTCGGCGACCAACGCCGTGGTCCTCCGCGAGATCGGCGACCGGGCCCTGGCCTACACCGGGCACTTCCAGCCGCTCTGGACGGTGCCGATGTCGCCCGAGGTGTCGGCCAACACCGACGAGGTCCATCGCCGGATGGCCGCCCGGGCCGACGCGGTGCTCTGCGTCTCCCCCTGGGAGCGGCGGGTGGTCCAGGGTCATGCCCCGGGCCGGAACAACTGCCACTACGTCGCCAACGGCTGCAACACCGACGGCTACCGGCCCGGCCCGCCCGCCCGGAAGCCGCACCTCCTCTTCGTCGCCGACCTGGCCGAGCCCCGCAAGCGGTTCGACCGGATCCTGGCGATCCTCCCCCGACTGCTCGAACGCCGGCCCGAGCTGAAGCTGGTCGTCATCGGCAACGGCAGCGACCAGGCGTTGGCCCGGATTCCCGCGAGCCTGCACCACGCCTGCGAGCTCCGCGGCTACGTCGGCGAGGGCGAACTCCGCCGGGCCTACGCCGAGGCCGCCGGCGTCTTCCTGCTCTCCGAGTTCGAGGCGTTCGGCATCCCGATCCTCGAAGGCCTGGTCTCCGGCACGCCGGTGTTCCTGACCGACCTGGAGGTGACCCGGAGCCTGTTCTCGCCGTTCAAGGGGGCCAAGTTCTGCCCCGGCGACGACCCCGAGGCGACCCTGGCGATCGTCGAGGGGACCCTCGACCGGGGCGAGGCCGCGATCCGCGAGGTCATCGCCGACCGCGACCGGCTCCGTGCCGCCTTCGACTGGGACGGCCTGGCCCTGGGAAAGTGGCAGGCCCTGTCCTCCGCCTGGTTCGCCCGCCACTACATCGACCGCCCCTTCCGCGGCCCCAGGCCCCACCTGGTGCCCGGCCGGATCGCCTGAGGCACCGAAGGCCGGCTCATGCGAGTCGGGCGTTGACCTGTTGAAGCCGGGCCCTGGTATAATCCGGCGGGATCGAACCCCGACCGACTTGCCGGAGCCCGACCGATGCAGGCCGACGCCGACCGCGACCTCCTCTTCGGGGTCCTCGCCCTCCAGGAAGGCCTGATCGACCGCTCGGCCCTGATCGATGCGCTGCGGGCCTGGTCGGACGACCGCTCGGCCACCCTGGCCGCCCGCCTCCTGGAAGGGGGCGCCCTCGACCCGGCGGACTTCGAGCGGGTCGCGGCCCTGGTCGACCGCCAAGGCGTAGGGCCGGGCCGAGTCGGGGCCCCCTCCACCATCGCCGACCACCCCGAGACGGCCGAGGATACCGCCCCCTCCGACTCCCGCGACCCCGACGCGACCGAGCTGGCCCCGACGCTCAACCCGGGGCCGATCGGGGCCGACCGGGTCGACCACGCCTACCGGAACGGCCAGGGCCCCCACTTCGGCGGCGGGGGCCGGCGCGGCCAGGACCATGGCCAGGCCGAGCGGTTCCGGATCCTCAGGCACCACGCCCAGGGCGGCCTCGGCGTGGTGTCGGTCGCCATCGACGTCGAGCTCAACCGCGAGGTCGCGCTCAAGCAGATCCTCGGCCGCCACGCCGACGACCCCCACTGCCGCGCACGCTTCCTCATCGAGGCCGAGATCACCGGCGGCCTGGAGCACCCCGGCATCGTCCCGGTCTACGGCCTCGGCTCCGACCCCGACGGACGCCCCTACTACGCCATGCGCCTCATCCGCGGCGGCACGTTCAAGCAGGCCATCGCCGGCTTCCACGACGACCCCACGCCCCGGGCCGACCCCGGCGCCCGCTCCCTGGCCCTCCGCGAGCTGCTCCGCCGCTTCGGCGACGCCTGCGACGCGGTCGCCTACGCCCACGGCCGGGGCGTGCTCCACCGCGACCTCAAGCCCTCCAACATCGTCGTCGGCCGCCACGGCGAGACCCTGGTCGTCGACTGGGGCCTGGCCAAGGCCACCGGCCGACGCGACCCCGGCCTCTCCGACGAGGAGCGGGCCCTGGTCCCCAGCACCCCCGGCGGCCAGGCCCGGACCCTCGACGGCTCGGCCCTGGGCACCCCCTCCTACATGAGCCCCGAGGCCGCCGACGGCGACCTCAAGGGCATCGGACCCCGGGCCGACATCTACAGCCTCGGCGCCACCCTGTACTGCCTGCTGACCGGCCGGTCCCCCTTCGACGGCGGCGACCTGGCCGTGCTCCTCGGCCAGATCCGGGCCGGCGCGTTCCCCCGGCCTCGCCAGGTCGACCCGGCGGTCGACCCGGCGTTGGAGGCGATCTGCCTGAGGGCGATGGCCCTGCGGCCGGCCGACCGCTACGGCTCGGCCGCCGAGCTGGCCGAGGAGCTGAAGCGGTGGGCCGCCGACGAGCCGGTGGCGGCGTACCCCGAGGGCCGGCGACGCCGCCTGGCGCGGTGGGTCCGCCGCCACGCCGCGGCCGTGGCGGCGGCCGGGGCGTTGCTGGCGACCGCCTCGGCGAGCCTGGCGCTGGCCGCCGGCCTGATCGCGGTGGAGCGCGACCGGGTCGCCCAGGCCCGCAACCTCCTGGCCATCGGCAACGGCCAGCTCGCCCGGGCGCTGGAACAATCCGAGGAGGACCGGGGCAACGCGGCGGCCGGCTTCAAGGCCGCCCGCGACGCGATCCAGCGGCAGTTGGTCAGCATCGCCCAGTTCGAGCTCCCATCGATCCCCCAGGCCGAGAAGCTCCGGCTCCAGCTCGCCGAGGAGGCGGCCGGGCTGTACCGCCAGCTCCACCTCCGCGCGCCCGCCGATCCCTCGATCCGGCACGAGTACGCCCGGATCGAGGAGCAGGTGGCCAGCCTCTACCGGGCGACGGGCCAGTACGAGCAGGCCCGTCGGCGTTACGAGAACGCCCGGAGCGTGCTCCTGCCGGACGTCGAGGCGGGCTCCTCGCAACCCCGTGCCCGCGAGCTCCTGGCCCACGTCGAGGGGCAGTTCGGCGAGTTGATCCGGATCTCCGGCGGCCGATTCGACCAGTCCGAGCCCCACTACCGCCGGGCGATCGCCCTGGCAACCGATCTGGCCCGGGCCTTCCCCAGCAACCCCCGATATGCCTCGCTGGAGGCCCGGGTCAACGCCGACCTGGCCTACCTGCTGATCTTCGCGGGGCGGCTCGATGAGGCCATGCCCTTCGCCCTCAAGGCTGCCGAGCGGGGCCGGGCCTACGACGCCTCGCTGCCCGCCGACCAGTTCAGCAACGCCCGGATCGTCCTGGCCGTCGCCCTGGGGCCCTACCCCCTGATCCTGGCCCGGCAGGGCCGGCCCGGGGCCGAGCCGGCCGCTCGGGAACTCGTCGCGGTGATCCGGGGCCTCGACGAGCTCCAGCCCAACCTCAGCGACATCCAGTATCTCCTGGCCGAATCCCTCGACGAGCTGGCCAAGGTGGTCGCCGCCGACCCCGGCCGCCGGGCCGAGGCCCTCCGCCTCCAGGACGAGGCGGTCGACCGGATGGCCCCGATGGTCGCCAAGCACCCCTCGGTCGTGCGCTACCCGTCGTTCCTGGCCATCTTCCGGGCCGACCGCGCCGTCATCCGGACTGCCCTGGATCGACACGACGAGGCCCGGGACGACCTGGATCGGGCCCTGCCGGTCCTCCGGGCCGAGGTCGAGCGGGTGAAGGGGGCCCGGCCCCTGGAACAGCTCGCGCGAGCGACCGCCGACCTGGCCCGCCTCGAAGCGAAGCAAGGCCGGGCCGACGACGCCCGCCGGCACTTCCGCGAGGCGATCGCCGGCCACGAGAAGGCCCTGACGATCGACCCCGGCGCCCTGCTCGACGTCAAGCTGCTCGAGCAGGACCGGGCCGACCTGGCCGCCCTGGGCGGGCCCCCCTGATCAGTTCAGGGCGACCGGCACCGCCGGGAGCGGCTGGCTATTCGCCCCGTCCTGGGCGGTGATGGTCAGGTCGCCGGTCGGCGCGGCCGTCGTGCCGCCCCGCTCGCCGGCGGGCGGCGTGATGCTGACCGTCGCCTCGGTCGAGCTCAAGGCGTGATATTGCGTGATATCCCAGTCGGAATCCGCCGAGCCGCTCTTCTTATACTTGCCCTTGTCCTTGAACTTGTAAACGAGCAGGTTCGGGGCATCGCTGCCCGAGACCGTGACCGTCACATCGTCGGTCTTGTGCCCTGGCTGGAAGGATGTCTTGCTCAGTCTCACATCCATGGCGTTTCTCCCGTTGAGGCGGTCACGGCAACGTCCCCGATGTTACCACGAGGCGTCGCCCATCGCGCGCCTCGATCCGATTGATCAATAAAGCGAGGACGGGACCGCCAACTCGCGCCCCGAAATGCCCGAGGGTGCCGGGCCGGCCCGATCGGGCGCGACGGCGGCACGGGCCCCGGGCGAAATCCCCGACTTGCCTCGACGTCGCCCCCGCCCGCGGCTACGCTACGACCCTCCCCGATCCGGATCCGCCCGGGCAGTTTCCGGGCCCAACGACGGCGAGCCCGATGCGCGACTTCGCCGAACTCTACGTCGCCCTCGACGAGACGACCCGGACCAACGAGAAGGTCGAGGCGTTGACCCGGTACTTCGACCGCGCCTCGCCGAGCGACGCGGCCTGGGCGGTCTACTTCCTGATCGGCCGGAAGCCGAAGCAGGCGGTCCCGTCGAAGAAGCTCAGGGAGTGGGCGGCGGCCGAGGCGGCGGTCCCGGAGTGGCTCTTCGCCGAGTCTTATGACGCGGTGGGGGACGTGGCCGAGACCGTGGCCCTGCTCCTGCCCCCGCCGGAGCGGTCGAGCGACCTGCCGCTGGCCGAGTGGGTCGAAGGGCGGCTCCTGACGCTCCGGGCGTCGGACGAGGAGGCCCAGAAGCGCGCGATGCTCGACGCCTGGCGGTCGATGGACCAAACCCAGCGGTTCGTCTGGAACAAGCTGATCAGCGGCAGCTTCCGCGTCGGGGTCTCGCAGCAGCTCGTGACCCGGGCCCTGGCCAGGGTCAGCGGGGTCGAGGCCGCGGTCGTCGCCCACCGCCTGATGGGCGACTGGGAGCCGACGCCCGACTTCTACGACCGCCTCCGCCAGGTCGACGCCGCCGACGCCGACCACAGCCGGCCCTATCCGTTCTGCCTGGCCCACGCCCTGGAGACCCCGCCGGCCGCCCTCGGCCCGATCGAACTCTGGCAGGCGGAGTGGAAGTGGGACGGCATCCGCTCGCAGCTCATCCGCCGCGAGGGGGACACCTTCCTCTGGAGCCGGGGCGAGGAGCTGATCACCGACCGCTACCCCGAGCTCGCCACCCTCGGCGCGTTCCTGCCCGACGGGACCGCGATCGACGGCGAGATCCTCCCCTACCTCGACGGCGTCCCCCTGCCCTTCGCCCAGCTCCAGCGGCGGATCGGCCGCAAGACCCTGGGCAAGACGATCCTGGCCGAGGTCCCCGTCGTCCTCGTCGCCTACGACCTGATCGAGCTCGCCGGCCGCGACCTCCGCGGCGACCCCTTGAGCTACCGCCGGGCCGGGCTCGAAGCCCTCGCCGCCGCCGTCGCCCAGCCCGGGCGGCTGATGCTCTCGCCGGTCGTCTCCGCCCCCGACTGGGACGCCCTGGCCCTGAGGCGGGAGGAGTCGCGCGACCGTCAGGCCGAAGGCTTGATGCTCAAGCGGCTCGACTCCCCCTACCACGTCGGCCGGAAGCGCGGCGACTGGTGGAAGTGGAAGGTCAACCCGTTCACCATCGACGCCGTGCTCACCGCAGCCCAGCGCGGCAGCGGCAAGCGGGCCAGCCTCTACACCGACTACACCTTCAGCGTCTGGGACGAGGCGGGCAAGCTCGTCCCCTTCGCCAAGGCCTACTCCGGCCTCACCGACGAGGAGATCCGCAAGGTCGACGCCTTCGTCCGCCGCAACATGGTCGAGAAGTTCGGCCCCGTCCGGACGGTCAAGCCCAAGCTCGTCTTCGAGCTCGCCTTCGAGGGCATCCAGCGCTCCCCCCGCCACAAGTCCGGGATCGCCGTCCGCTTCCCCCGGATCCTCCGCCAGCGCGACGACAAGAAGCCCGAGGACGCCGACACCCTCGACGCGATCCGCTCGCTCCTGCCCCCTCGAAGCGGACCGGATGAGATCCGGGGCGGGCCCACTTGAGGCACCCTGGCGGAACGGTCATCACCTGATTTTATCGAACCGTTCCCACAGCAGCAGGCACGACAAATACAATCGCGAGCATGGATCATCGCGACAAGCTTGCCAGTTCGCGAACGCCCGCTCGGCTTGTTCGACGAGGGCGGTGGCCTCCCTGCGCTTGAAGCGTCTCGCCAGATTGTAATCCGCATCGTGGCGAGCCTGCTGCAAACTCACGAAGGTTTGCGCGACATCCTTGAGTTGTTGCGTTATTGCGGCCTGGGCAACAATTGGATCGAATTTCTGGGGGATGTTGCCCGCCGCGAACGACTTGGAGCACCTCTGCATCTCGCCGTGAACGAACGCGCGCGAAACGAGGAGGCGGAGCGACTCATCGTTGACGAGCATCTTCGAGGCCTCGAAGATCAAGAGATGGAAGAGGGCGTAATACGCCGCGGAGATCGCGCGGCGGAGGCTCGCCTCCCGGGGCCTTCCCGGGTCCAAGGTCAGCAGATGACGAGCTTGTTCGAGGAGCCCTCCATGCAACCTCATCTTCTGGTCCTGGCCCTTGACCCACGGCGTTGTTCGGCGGACGAACGCTGGCGGATGTATGGCCACCGCCCTCCGCCGACCTTGGCGATGGCCTGCTCTAACGCCCGTTGAACGATCTTGAATTCGTCTGTGAACTCCTGCATGGCCAAGAGCTCGCCCTCGGGACCGACCTCGATCCAGATCCAGATCGCCGGATCACCCCCGGTATCGATGCCCGTCTCGAACACGAGTTCCTTGACCCATCCGGGCAATCGCCCCTGGACGATCTGCTCGACCCGCTTGCCGATGACCAGCGCCTCGGGATCGGCATACTGGTCGGGCCGGATGATGCTCAAGATGTCGCGGAAAGGCGGCAGGGCCTCCTCGATCGCCGGCTGCGGCGCGGTTGCATTTGGTGGCACAGTGGCCGCAATTCTCCGGAATGTGTTGACGCTCTCTGTTAGCTTTGCCCGTTCATCTTTGGCCAGGAAATCGAAGTCCGAATCCTCATATCCCTCCACCGCTCTCGGAGTCAGCCAGAGAGCGGCTGAACGCAATTGTTCCTCAATGCGCGCCGTATCCAATCTTGGCGAGTCGACGGCGGCTCGGGGTGAGATTAGCCTGGCAGCCGTCTTGACGCTGATCCAGAAATCTCGGAGTGGCATGCGACTCTCCACGGGGCTGTGGTCGCTGATCCGGCAAACCAGGAGCTTACTCGATTCGACTTGACGGAGGAACGGGCGGGGGCCGCGCTTTTGAGCAGTCGCGATGATGGGGTCATTCCCGGCCGCCGACCCGCCCTGTACATTGCCGAGCCCCTCGGCGCCTGGCATGCTGGCGAGGGCTCGGCTTCCGACCTTTCCCCGGAGGAGACACCTCGATGCATCGTCGTTTAGCGATCGCCCTGGCGGCCCTGGCCTGCCTCGGCCTGGCCGGCCCGTCGGAGGCGCCCGGGCAGACCCCGGCGGAATTGACCCGGACGGCGGCCTATCAGGAGGCGTTCCAGAACCCCGATGGCGGGTTCGCCGAGCGGGTGGGCGGGCCTTCGAGCCTGGGGGCGACCGCGTCGGCGAGCCGGACCCTGGGCTACGTCGGCGGCTCGATCCGCGACGTCCCCGGGGCGATCGCCTTCGTCAAGTCCTGCTTCGACCCGGCCTCGGGCGGGTTCGCCCCCACGCCAGGCGGCAAGGCGGACGTCGGGACGACCGCCTCGGCCCTGATGGCCCTGCCCGCCCTCAAGCTGGACCCCGCCCCGTTCGCCGAGAAGGCCACGGCCTTCCTCGCCAAAGAGGCCAAGACGTTCGAGGAGATCCGCATGGCCGTGGCCGGCCTGGAGGCGATCAAGGCGACCCCGCCCGAATCCGCCCACTGGCCCGAGCTGGTGACCAAGGACCGGAACCCCGACGGGACCTTCGGCTCGGGCCCGGCGAAGCCGAGGGCGACCGGCTCGGCCGTGGTCGCGCTCCTGCGGATGGGGATCAAGCCGGACGACGCCCAGAAGTCCGCCATCCTCGCCGCCCTCCGCGACGGCCAGAAGCCGGACGGCGGTTGGTCGGCCGGCGACGGCCCGTCCGACCTCACCACGTCGTACCGGATCATGCGGTGCTTCTTCATGCTCAAGGAGAAGCCCGACCTGGACCGGCTCCGGGGGTACCTCGCCCGGCACCGCCAATCGGACGGCGGCTACGGCCCGACGCCGGGGGCGCCGAGCAGCCCGGGCGGGACGTATACCTGCTCGATCATGGGCCACTGGGCCCGCCTGCTCGACGGCGAGCCCGCCCTGGTCGAGACGGCCGGCTTCGTCCCCCTCTTCAACGGCAAGGACCTGGCCGGCTGGGAGGGCGAAGGGTCGCTCTGGTCGGCCAGGGACGGCGTGCTGGTCGGCGGCTCGCCCGGGATCAAGGAGAACCAGTTCCTGGCGACCGAGGCGACCTACGGCGACTTCATCCTCAAGTACAGCGTCCGCCTGGCCGGCGACTCGGGCAACAGCGGGGTCCAGTTCCGGAGCGTCCGAGTGCCCGGGACCGAGATGTCGGGCTACCAGGCCGACATCGGCCCCGGCTGGTGGGGCTGCCTCTACGACGAGTCGAGGCGGAATAAGATCCTCGAAAAGGCAGCGCCCAAGGCGCTCGAAGCCTTCCACAAGGGGGACTGGAACCACGTCACGATCCGGGCGATGGGCAACCACATCACCATCACCCTCAACGGGGCGACCGCGGTCGACTACCGCGAGGGCGACGCCGGGATCGCCCGAGATGGCCGGATCGCCGTCCAGATCCACGCCGGCGGGCCGATGAAGGTCGAGTTCAAGGACATCTACATCCAACCCTTGCCGATGCCCAGGGCCGATGACGCCACCCTCGCGGCCAACGCCCCGGGCTTCCACCTCCGGACGATCAAGACTGATGGCGGCGAGCGGAAGTACACCCTCTACGTCCCGCAAGGGTACGACGGGTCGAAGGCGATGCCGGCGGTCCTGTTCCTCCACGGCTCGGGCGAGCGCGGGGACGACGGGATCCAGGGGGGGCAGATCGGCCTGGGGGCGGCGATCCTGGCGCACCCCGAGCGGTTCCCCGCGATCGTCGTGCTGCCCCAGGCGAAGGAGACCTGGAGGGCCGACTCGGCCGACGCCAAGGCCGCCCTGGCGGCCCTGGACGACGCGATGGCGACCTACAAGGTCGACCCCGACCGGGTCGCCCTGACCGGCCTGTCGATGGGCGGCTCGGGCACATGGTCGATCGCCTCGGCCGACCCCGGGCGGTTCTCGAGCCTGGTGACGATCTGCGGCCGGGGGCGGGTCGAGATGGCCCAGGCCCTGAAGGCCGCGCCGACCTGGATCGTGGTGGGCGACCAGGACGGCGACGCGACGGTCCAGAACCTCCGCCAGATGGCCCAGGCCCTCCGAGACGCCGGGGCGCCGGTCCACCAGACCGAGTACCGGGCCGTCGGCCACAACAGCTGGGACCGGGCCTACGACGACCCGGCCCTGATCGCCTGGATGCTCGGCCAGTCCCGCAAGGGCCGCTGACGGGCCGGGCGGCGCCCCGCCCCGAAACCTCGACGACCGGCCCGGCCCGCCATCGGGGCCGGGCCGGTCGCGGCGATCGTTCGGCCGGGGACCGCCCGGCGACGGCTCAGAGGCCGGACAGGTACGGGACGAAGGCATTGGCCTTGAGGCTGCCGAGGCCGGTGGCCAGGTCGTAGCCGGTCGTCGTGGAATAGAACGGGTAGCCCGAGGTGTAGTCCTCGTTGGTGCCCTGGGTGATGTCGTGGAAGAGCGAGGCGTACAGGGTCGGGTTGGTGTAGGCCGCGTAGTCGGCGGCGTTGATCTGGACCGAGTTCAGCAGCGGCTTGCCCGCGGCGATCCGGTCCTGCTGGGCCAGGTCGATCATCGCGGCGACGACCGGCGAGGCCAGACTGGTCCCGCCGACGACGCTCCAGGGGTTGCCGCCCTGGGAGTCCACGCTGTCGTAGAACGCCACGCCGGTGTAGGGGTCGGCGATGGCGGCGAGGTCGGGGATCGAGCGGTTGGGGTAGCTGACCCCGTTGGCGCTCTGGAAGCTGGGCGCGCCGAAGGTGACGCTCTGGCCGCCGCCGCCCGAACCCTTGGAGATCAGGTTGCCGCCGCCGAGGTCCTGCGCCCCGCCCCAGGAGGTCTCGGAGCCGTACGAGTTGCCGTTGGTGCCGTTGGTGAACAGGCTGGTGCCGCCGACGCCGATGACGTTGTCGGTCATCGCCGGGAAGAGCGGCAGGGCGTAGTCGCCGGTGGAGACCGTCACCGGCAGGGCCGCGGCCGGGCCGTTGGCCAGGTAGGTCGAGTTCAGCGTGATGATGCTGGGCGTGCCCCGGAGGTACACCTCGGGGTAGCCGTAGCTCAAGGAGATCGCGACGACGCCCGGCTGCTTGGCGGCGTACTGGATCCCTTCGAGCAGCTGCGCGAACACGTTGTTCGTCGAGCCCACGCTGGGCACCGCGACCAGGAGGATGTTCGCCTTCGGCGCGATCGCGTGGGCCCACTGGACGTCGAGGCTGGTCTCGCCGGCGGTCGTGCCGACCGGCGCGTTGGGGACGGGGCCGAACGTCGTGTCGGCGACGACGGTGAGCGTCGGCCCGCCGACGGTCGAGTTGAACTTGGGCAGGCCGTACTGGCCCGAGAAGATGTTGGTGTCGCTGAGGATGTTCGGGTCGTTGTACTGGTCGATGATCGCGATCGTGGTCCCCTGCCCCTGGTTCGACGCGCTCAGCGAGCTGACGCCGTAGGCGCCCGTGACCTGCGCCGGGGTGAGCCCGCCAATCGGCGCGAACGCGGACAGCCGCTTGGCCGTGCTCGCCGGCTTGCGATAGGGATAGCGGATGATGAAGTCGGTCAGCTTGGGGGCCTTGGCCTGCTGCTTGGTCGGCGCCTGGCCTTGCTGGCGGGCGGTCAAGGACAGGTGGACCAGGTGGTGGGTCGAGTCGGTGAGATGCGTCGCCTTTCTCGCGGTCGCCGTCGCGGCGGCCTTGACCTGATGGTGGACCGCGGCGGGGTGGGCGACGGCGGGGTGGTGCGCGACGGCGGGGTGGTGCGCGACGGCGGGGTGGTGCGCGACGGCGGGGTGGTGCGCGGCGGCGGGGTGGTGCGCGACGGCGGGGTGGTGCGCGGCGGCGGGGTGGGCATTGGTCGTCGCCGCCGGGACGAGGGCGGCCGTCGAGGTCGGCACGGTGCTCATCATCTGGCGGCCTTCAAGGCGATCGAAGGCCGGGGCGGGGCGGCGTCGGGAGGTCATCCTGCGATCGGGGGAGGGCATGGGGTGCTGGCTCCTTGGAGCCGCGACGCCTCTGTCGCGGTCAAGCGGGTGGGTCAATGGGGGCAAGACGGGCGCAAGGGCGAGCCAGGGCGGCGCCGCGGGCGGGACGCGACGCGTCCCCCCACTGCTCGAACGGGGGGACCAGCATCGGGACCGCGGGCCTCGACTGGCTCGGGCGAAGGATGGACACATAAGGAGGTAGGTGACAGTCGCGAGCGAGGGTCAACAGCGACCACCGGCCCTAAACATGACCGCGCGTGAGATCATAACCGCCAAATTGGCCACCTTACAACAAAAAAGGCGGATTCCCAGAAATGTTCTCGGAATCGACCCATCTTATCCGAGAGCACGCGGGGCGACCTCGCCGGCGCCGTGCCGGAGGGGCCGGAGGCGAGGTCGCCCCGACCTCGGGCGATTGCGGGCGGGCCGGGCCGGCCGCTAGGATGGGTGCCGCCCCGACCGGCCCGGCGCCCCCCTTCGGTTCGGGCGCCGGGAGGCTTCGCATGGAGGTTGCCATGACCCGGATCGCCCGCCGCTTCGCCCTGCTCTGCCTCGCCGGGGTCGCCCCGCCGCCCGAGCCCGCCCGGGCGTCCGAGACGCCCGGCCTGCTCGCCACCCAGGTGACGATCGCCGTCGATCGCGGCGGGTCCCGGCGGCAGTTCCGGGCCACGGTCATGGCGATCGAGGGCGAGACCCTGACCTTGCTGACCGCCGCCCACTGCCTCTCCGCCGCCGATGAAGGGGGCCCGGCCCTGCTCCTGCTGGGCGAGGGGGAGGTCGTCGAGGGGTCGGTGCTGGCCGTCGTCCGCAACCCCTCCTATCGCGACGTCCCCGCGCCCGGGCCCGCACCAGGGCCCGGGGCCGAGCCGGGCCGGACGCCAAAGGGGCCGGCCGCAGCACCCAGGCGCCGGGCGGCGCCACCTCGCGAGCTGCCGGGGCCCGACAACGCCCTGGCGAAGATCCGCTGCAAGCCCGCGAACCCGCCGGCCGAGGCCGCCTTCCGGGCGATCCGGCCCGCCCCGGCGCTCACCGCCCGGACGTACCCGCCCCCCGACGGCCAGACCGTCGCGGTCCGCCTGATCGACGGCCACGGCGTCGAGCACTCGGTCCGGGCAGGCAACCACGGCAACCCCCGCTGGCTGGAGTGGGGCCCCGGCTACAAGCCGATCCCCGGCGACTCCGGCGGCGGCGTCTTCGCGATCCACACCGGGGCCGACGGCCAGGCCCGGCCGATCCTCATCGGCATCATCGTCGGCAACGACGACCGGGGCGGCGGGGCCTCGCTCGTGGCCCGCGAGTACCCCTGGATCGCCCGCGAGCTGCCCCGCCTCGCGGCCGACCGCTGATCCGAAGGGCCGCCGCCGCTCACCGCCCCAGACGCTTCTTCACCGTGAACTTGAATTGCTGCTTGAGCCCGCCGCCGCTGGTCCAGCTGATCGAGGTGTCGAGCGAGTCCTCGTCGCCGAGCGGGGCGAGCGGGAACGCCTCTCGGGCGACGACTCGGACCCCCCGGTCGTCGACCGACGCGGCGAGCAGGCTGGGGAACAGGTGGCCCCGGAGGTCGTCCCACTTCGGGACCTTCGACGGGGCGATCCGGACCCGGAACCCGCCGGCCTTGGGCACGCCGACGAGGCCGAGCAGGTCGGCGGGCGACCCGGCGCCGGCCGCGCCGAGCAGTCCGGACACGGTCTGCGCGATCACCGGGAGCGAGGGGATCGTCGCCGCCCAGGTGCCTTCAGCCGGGTCGCCGACGCAGAGCAGGGCCAGGGTGTCGGGCAGGCCCTCGAAGGCCCTGGCAAGCTCGCCGGTCGGCCGCCACCGGCTTTCGGGGTCGAGCTCCCCCGCCAGGGCGTCGCGGGCCGTGTCGGGGTCGAGCGCGAGGGCGACCAACCCCCGGCCGACCCGGATCGTCGGCCGGACACCGTCGCCGAGCCAGGCCACCAGGCCGGCGGGCGAGGTCAGTTGGTACCCGCGATCGGGCGGCTTCAGGGCCTCCAGGGCGAGGATCGGGGCATCGGCACCCGGCTCCCCCTTGGGGGCGTCGCCGGGCCCATCCAGCTCGCGGACCTTGGCGTTGAACCTGGCGGCGGCGACGCCGAGGGCCCTGGCGAACCCCTCGGCGTCGGCCAGGCCCACGAGCAGGGCCAGGTCGGCCGGCCCGGGCCGGGCCGGCCCGTCGCCCGGCTTGGCCCGGGGCGAGATCGAGCAGACGGCCCAGGTCGTCCCGAGCCGGGCGAGCACGTCCTCGCGGGGCCTGAGGCCGAAGAAGTCGCGGAAGCCGTCGGCGACCTGGGCCTTCGCCTCGGCCAACTCGGGAGCGAAGGCGTCCAGGAGGGCCCCCGCCCGATCGGCCAGCTTGAGCGGCTCGAAGGTGCCGACGGCGAACGACGCGGCCCGCTTCGGGATCGGCGGCAGTTGATCCTTGCGGAGCGTCGGCCGGTCGAGCGCGACCAGGACCCCTTGGCGCGGGCGGCTCGCCTCGACCCGGAGGTCGCTCACCAGCGCCTTCCCTTCGAACCCCCACCGGCCCACGACCCGACCCAGCCCCGCCAGGCCGATCGGGTCGTCCGCCCCGGCCGCAAGCTCGGGACCGTCGGCCGGCGCGGGGGCCGGCACCGGCTCGAGCAGCTTGGCGGGCTCGGGCTTGAGGCCCTCGACCCGACCGGGGGCCGGCTCGACCTTGGCCGGCTCGACCCGAGCGGGGCGCGGGGTCGGGGCCGGCTCGACCCGCGCCGGGGCCGGCTCGACCCGCGCCGGGGCCGGGACGCTGCTCGGATCGATCCGGGCGGGGGTCGGCACGACCTTGGCCGGCTCGAAGTATTTCACGTCATCGGGCATGTACCGGCCCGGGGGCAACTTGAGTCCCTCGATCGGGCCCGGCAGGGCCATCCCGCCGCCCGCCCCGAGCAGGGCTCGGATCGCCCCCGCCTCGACGAAGAAGAGGCCGTCGGGCTCGAACCCCCGGATGTCGCCCCCTTCGGCCAGGGCGGCGACGTACCCCGGGTGCGTCGAGGCGTCGGCCCCCTTCCGCTCGATCGCGTCGAGCACGGCGGCGACCCGGCCGGCGTGGGCCTTGGGGGCCCCGCCCGGGCCGGAGACGAGGACGAGGTCGTCCCCCTCGAACCACCAGGTCAGCCAGGGTGCGGCCGGGGCCGCCGGCCTGGGGGCCTCGTCGCCGGGGGCGTCCGGGATGATCACCTTCGCCGGCCCGGGCTGGTTGGCCGCGACGAGTTGCCGGACCTCGCGTCCTCGGACTCGGGTCGGGGGCGGAAACTCGCCGCCGCCGGCCGGGTCGAGGCAGAATCGGGCCAGCCGCTCGAACCGCTCGCGAGCCCCGGCGCGGCCGAGCCCGGGGATGGCCAGGGTCAGGGACGGCCCGCCTTCGGCCTCCTCGTGGACCCCGACGGCGAACCCGGAGCGGACCAGGTCGCCCCGGAACCCCACAAGGTCGGCCCCTCCGACCTTGGCCCCGGGCGCGAGCTTGAGGGCCGCGTCGGCCAGTTGCCGCATCAGCTCGTCCATCATCGAGCCGGCCGGCGTCCCTTCGAGCATGGCCCGGGCCGCCGTCGCCTTCCAGGCCTCGGCGTGGGCGTCGAGCCCGTCGAACTCCAGGTACGCCACCAGCCCCCGGGCTGGGACCAGCCCCCGGGCCGAGGCCCCGGGCTCGGCCGCGGGCAAGATCGAAACCGAGGCCCAGAGCACGCAGCAAAGCGAAGCGAGCCGGGCCCAGGGGGCCAGGCCGGTCGAGGTCGATGCCATCGGACGTCCTTTCCGGATCGCGGACCCGTCGCCGCGCGATCCGGCGCGACGCCGACCCGGGCTTGCTGGGGCCCCAGGCCGTCATCGGGCGATTCTAATGGGTCGACCGGGCCGGGTCCAGGAGCCGGGCGGGCCGGCAAATCGGCCCCGATCGATCGGTCGATCAGTGCGGCACGACCGCCGCCCCCGCCGGGTTGGCCGCCGGGCCGACCCGGACGGGGATCGGCTCGCTGGTGGCCATGAAGATGTTCTCGTGCTGGACGAACGACTCCAGGCCGAGGTCCTTGCCGAACCGCTCCAGCTCGGCCCGGACCGTGTCGGGGGCCAGGGCGGGCGGCAGGAACGCCTCCATCACCAGCGAGAACCGGCGGCTGTCGACCCGGGCGTGGAGGTCGACGATGTTCACGCCCATCCGGGCCAGGCACCCCGAGATCCCGTGGATGTTGCCGGCGTGGTCGTCCCCCAGCACGGTGAGGATGAACCGCTCGCCGTCGGCCACCGGCGGGGCGACCCCCTCGGCCCCCCCCGGGATCACCGCCACGGTCAGGCCGAACGCCCGACCCCGGTCCGAGATCGCCGACCCCACCTTCTCCGGCGCCTGCTCGGAGTCGAACTCCACCGCCAGGATGATCGTGAAGTACCCCCGCATGACCGTCTGGCTCAGCTCGACGACGTTCCCCCGGAGGTCGCGGAGCACCCCCGTCACCGACTGGACGATCCCCACCGAATCCGCCGCCGTCACCGTCACGATATACGTATGCATGTCCCGCCCGAGGTCCCGAGGAGTCCGACCGCTCCGCCGCCAAACCGCCCCAGCATACGCCCCGGGCCCCCCGCCCGGCGAGGCCAACCGAACCGAGCGGCGGCCGGAGGGCTCGCGTGCGATGCGACGACCCACCCTGTCGCCTTGGGCGGGGTTCAAGCGAGGCGGCTGGTCAGGTGTTCGCCGCGATCGGCGGCCGGGGTCGGTTCGCCGGCCGGGCTCGTCGAGGCCCTGACTTCCAGCCGCTGCTCGGAGGGGATGTTCGTGAACGCAACGCGGAACGCCGCGGGCGGGTCGGTCCCGATGGAGATCTCGCCCTCGCCGCGGTAGGGCGTGACGGAGTCGGGGCTGTGCTCGTTGCAGAGGGCGGCGATCCGGGCCAGCACCGCCCGGAAGACGGACTTGTGGAGCGGCACGTCGACCGAATCTTGCCCGACCACGTCGAGGGCGTCGACGCGACAGTGGCCATCCCGGAAGTCGAACCGGAGCTGCCGATCCCGGCACAGGCCCAGCAACTCGTCGACAAGCCCGACGACCCCGCGATGGGTCGGTTCGAACGCCCTTCGGATGCGATCCGTGAAAGAATCCGGATACATCAGGAAACGCTCCGTATCCTCGCCGACTTCGCCAGCATCGGCCATGCCGCCGCGAGTTCTTCAAGTCCCGCACCGGTGTCGAACTGGACCAGTCCCTGGCTCAGGGGGAACCAAGGATTGGCCGCTCGTTGGACGATGTCGTCCGGCACGTCAACCGCCAGGATAACAGCTCCCCCTTCATCCGGGAACTCGCGCGCCTTGCCGCGTGCGTAGTCCTCCGGCGACCCGAAGAGGAAGGGGCCGGTTTCGAGGTTCATCGAGAAGCCATCGTCCGACGCCTGGCCGCCCGGCTCGCGAAAGCGGGGGTCCGGCCCCATCGCCATGATCTGTTCCGCCCGTCGCCTGGTCGTACCGTGCAGCAAGATCATGCTGATAACAATCCGACGCCGCTCTCGAAGGGCCCGGACTCTCCCCCGGTCGCACCGGTCGTCGTCCCCGCCGATTGACGACAAAAGCTCGGCGGCCCGGCCCGGCCGGGCGTGACTTGATGCAAATGTCCCCGGGGGTCGACAACGACTCACCCGGCCCGGTCCATCAGACCTCGACCGCCGTGACCTTCTGGGGGGCGCCGGCTCCGACGATCAGGGCGATCCAGCCGAGGATCAGGAAGACGCCGCCGATGGGGGTGATGGCTCCCAGCCAGCGGATTCCGGTGAGCGCCAGGACGTAGAGGGTCCCGGAGAAGATCAGGGTTCCGAGGAGGAAGGACCAGCCGGCGAGGGTCACCCCGAGGCCGGTGCGGCCGGTGGCGGCGAGCAGGCCGACGGCGAGCAGGGCCAGGGCGTGGTACATCTGGTACTTGGCGGCGGTCTCGAAAACTTCGAGGGCCCGGGCGTCGAGCCGCTCCTTGAGGCCGTGGGCGCCGAAGGCCCCGGCGGCGACGGCGGTGCCTCCGAGCAGGGCGGCGATCCGCAGCCAGGTCGTTCCGCTCATGGGTGGGTCGTCCTCGGTCGGGTCGTTGGGGGCGGGTCAGGGGGCGAGGTCGAGGGTGGCCCGGGGGGCGGGCTGGTGGGCCCCCTGGAGGGCGACGGCGCGGGCCTCGGCGGCGAGGAAGAGCGAGCCGGTCACGCAGATCAGGCCAGAAGGTGGGGCGAGGCGGCGGGCCAGGGCGAGGGCCTCGGCCGGGTCGCTCGCCAGGTGGGCGGGGGGGCCCCCCAGGCTCCGGACGGCCTCGGCGACCTCCTCGGGCGGGACGGAGCGGGGGTTCTCGACGTAGCGGGTCGCCACCACGGCGTCGGCCAGGGGGAGGAGGGCCTGGAGCTGGCCGAGGAGGTCCTTGTCGCGGGTGGTGCCGAAGACCAGGGTCCGGTGGCCCGGCGGGAAGCAGGACAGCAAGGTCTCGGCCAGGGCCCGGGCCGAGGCGACGTTGTGGGCCCCGTCGACGACCAGCCAGGGGGACTCGCCGATCACCTCGACCCGGGCCGGCCAGGCCAAGGCGGCCCACCCCCGGGCGACGGCCTCGGGCCCGATGGCGAGCCCTTGCTCGCCCAAGGCGTCGAGCGCGGCGAGGGCGACGGCGGCGTTGTGCCCCTGGTGGGCCCCGAGCATCGGCAGGTCGAGCGGGCCCCAGTCGCGGGCCCAGGTCCGGACCTCGACCCGGCCGGGGGTGGGCCTGGCCAGCGGGGGTTCGGGCGGGTGGTAGCGGTAGGAGAAGTCGACGTCGACCTCGCGGAGCCGGGCCGCTCTGAGCCGGGCGACCCGGTGGATCGCCTCGCGGGCCTCGGCCCCCCGGACCCCGCTGACGACCGGCCGCCCTCGCTTGAGGATGCCCGCCTTCTCGCCTGCGATCGCCCCCAGGGTCGAGCCGAGCTGCCGGGTGTGGTCGAACGAGATCGTCGTGAGGATCGCCAAGGTTGGCCGGACGACGTTGGTCGAGTCGAGCCGGCCCCCCATCCCGACCTCCAACACCACCGCGCCGGCCCCCTGGCGGGCGAAGTGGAGCAGCCCCATCGCCGCCGTGACCTCGAAGAACGTCGCCCCCCGGCGCTCGTAGAGGGGGTCGGTCGCGTCGAGGGCGTCGACGGCCGGCCGGACCGCGTCGACCAGGGCGACCAGCTCGTCGGCGGTGGCCTCGCGGCCGTCGACCCGGAACCGTTCTTCGAGCCGGTGGAGGTGCGGCGAGCAGAACAGGCCGGTCCGGACGCCCGAGGCCGAGAGGCTCGCCGCGAGCAGCGCCGCGGTCGACCCCTTCCCCTTGGTCCCGGCCACGTGGACGATCCGGAGCGAGCGGTGCGGGTCGCCCAGCCGCCTGAGGAGCCGGCGCATCCGGCCGAGCCGAAGCTCGGAGGTCCCTCGGGGCATGCCGACCCGCTCGTAGTTGAGCCGGCCGTAGAGGTAGTCGAGGCTGTCCTGATAGTCGTCGGGCATGGCTCCGGCGGGCCGGGCCTCCAAAACCAAAAAGGGGGGCCGGAAGGCTGGGTGCGGCCCCGGGTCAGGCCGGCGGCGCCTCTGGGGCGCCCCCGGGGGCCATCAGGTCGGGCACCAGGCTGGTCCGGTCGTCGAGCAGGCGGGCGACCCGGTCGCGGAGCTCGGCCAGGCTCAACCCCTTGACCAGGTACTCGGCCGCCCCCATCTCGAAGCACTCCAGCCGGGTGTCGGCGTCGCCCAGGTTGGACAGCATCAGGATCTTCAGGCCCGACGCGGCGGGGTCGTGCCGGAGCTCGCCGAGGACCTCGAACCCGCTGACCCTGGGCATCCAGACGTCCAGGACCAGGAGCGTCGGGCGGTGCTTGCGCACCATCACCAGCGCCTCCAGGCCGCCGGACGCCTCCCAGACGGTGTGGCCCGCCGCCCGGAGGCACGGGGCGTAGATCGCCCTCAGATCCTCGTCGTCGTCGGCCAGCACGATCGAGGCCATCGCGGTCCCATCCATCCCGATCTTCGAACGC
>JAABUQ010005333.1_pt1 | contig 20654 bp, 20 predicted proteins | sample 5560001 | NCBI WGS metagenome assembly JAABUQ01 (sample SAMN10711888, study PRJNA513371) | rock metagenome | isolation source: Antarctica rocks | place: Antarctica: Victoria Land, Finger Mt nord | collected 2015-12-18
GGTCGATCCCGTGATGTGCCAGCCCATCGCATAGTGCTCGGGGAACACCGCGTTGCCCATCCGGCACTCGACCTCGCAGCCCAGCACCAGCGCGTTCATGAACTCGGGCCCGGACACCGGGCTGTGCTCGGCCCAGGCCAGCAGGGCGGAGGCGACGGGGCCGGCGGGGTGGATGATGGTCTTCAGGTGGGTGTCGTCGTAGTCGAGCACGTGGGAGCTGATGCCGTTGACCAGCGCCGCGTGGGGCGCGTCCAGCCGCTCCTTGCATCCGAGCAGGCTGGCCTGCGCCGGGCCGGAGAAGGGCTTGAGCGCGGCCACGGCGTGGCTGGGGGCGCCCTGCTGCGACCCGCCGACGGCGCAGCCGACCCAGTTCAGCAGCGTGCGCGTCGCCTCCTTGCGCACGGCGTCGGGAACCTGATCGACCGACGCCGACGCCGCGTAGCGTGCTAGGATGTGCGTGACCGGCGCAGGTGACGGACTCTTTGGCGCCGCGCCGGGCGATGGCGCCGTGGCCGGCTTGGCGTCCACTGTGTTCTGCGCCGCGGCCGGGCCGGCGGCCAGGACAGCGGCTGCCGCCGTCGCGGATGTGCGGAGCAGGCTGCGGCGTTCGATCGGGGTCATCCGGCGTCTCCCGTTGCTTTGGGCGGCAAACCTACCGGCTGCCGCCCCGCATGGCGAGGCGTCGTTCCCCCGCCGCCGCATCCGCCCAGGCCGGACCTGCTTTGGAACCGACCAGAGCCGGGTTCCAGCGGTTCCGGGCAGAAGAAAACCAGCCACGTCGCTGGCGCTCTGGTTCGGTGGGAACATCGGACGGACGATGTGCGTCACCCTGCCGTCGTCGATGACGGGTTCCGCGCAGACCTTTTCAGGAGCCTCACGTTGCCGATCTCGGAAGCGGGCACAAGCGATTACAACTAAAACTCGATCCGTGAGACAGTCATGCTTCCATTTGGTGATGCTGGTCTGCCTACTTTCGCGTTTAACGTAACAGCAGCGACACGCTGTCGGCGTCGCTGGTTGCAAGATGAAATCCTGTCGCTGGCCTCATGCTATCCGACCGGCGAACCCGTAGCGGATATTGCGAAGCGGCTGGGCCGCTCCCCCACTGCGGTTTACGGCAAGGCTCGCCGGATGCGGATGCACCGCCCGCAGCGCGGAACTCCCGCTGCGGTTGTGGAAGAAGTGCCGCCTGAGCAAATCGAGATGGCGTGGCCGGCCCTCGCTCCGGCTCTCGACCTGGTGCCGCCAACGCCGGCCAGCCCGCCGTTCCTTCCGCCCGTGCAAATGCCAGCCCCAGCCCCGCGGCAGGCCAAGCCGTTCCGCCTGACCGCGCTGGGCGGCCGGCAGACTGTCTGGACGCCTGAGCTGGTTGACCGCCTGATCCTGCTATGGGTGGCCGGCTTTCATCACACCGTGATCGCAGAGGTGCTGGACCTGACCCCGTGCGGCGTGTCCTCGAAGGCCGTCCGCATTTCGCTGCCCTACCGTGCCGGCGTGGACCTGTCCAAGGACGTGGCGGCGGCGCGGTGCGTGGATGCGGCCGGCGGCATGGTTCCCAAGTTCCTCATGACCCCTTCCGGGCACCGGCTTATCCTCAAGCGCTGCAACCTGACGGGCAACTTGTTCTATGGGGAGGCCGGCACGCACACTTGCGTCGAGGCCAAGCTAACGTTGCACTATGACCGCATGCGCGGATCGGCGTTCTAGGGCGCTCGCGTCCTGGTTCCGTTCGCACCCGTGGGCATTAGCCTCCCGGCATGCAGAACGATCAGGACGCGGCCACCCGCATCATCCAGCGCAACGCCTTCCAGCAGCGGCTCACGCGAAGGCTGGCGATCTCCCAAGCCCTCTCGCTCGGCGTGATCGCGGCGCTGGTCGGCGACCGCATCTGGCTGGGGCACCACCCTCCCGCGCCGAAGATCATCCTGACCGATGCCCACGGCAACCAGATCGAGGCAACGCCGCTGTCCGATCCCGTCATGTCCGACGCGGACCTGGTGGATTGGGTCGCGAAGGCTGCCGTCGCCCCCTACAACTTCGATTACATCCACTACCGCGACACGTTCTCCAGGATCGTTCGGCCGTACTTCACCAACGACGGCTGGAACGGCGTCCTGAACAACATGAAAGCCAGCAAGAACATCGATGAGGTCGTGAAGGACTCCATGGTCGTGGAGGGCGTGGTCAGGCGTCCTCCCGCCCTGGTGGACAGCTCCGTTGCCGAGGGCGTGGCCAACTGGACTTTCGAGGTCCCCATCCTCGTCTCGTTCCGGAATACCAATGCCCAGAGGGAGCAGCGCATCACTGCCAAGCTCGTGGTCACTCGGACCAGCCCGACCTTCCATCCACAAGGCATCGCGGTGGACAGCTACAACGCGCTCGTCACCGGCTGAAAGTGAGGCCCACCATGCGAAGCATCCTGTTCCTGGGCGCGGCCACCGGCCTTGCCTTGTCCTTGTCGTCGCGCGTCCACGCCCAAACAGCCCCGGTCGATTCCCCATCGGCGCAACGGTCGCTGAACGGCATCCCGAACCTGTCTGATGACATGATAGACGAGTTGGCCCGGCGCGTGCGGCGTTTGCAGGACGGCAGCGAACGCGCCAGCAATCCGTCCATCGCCCGCCCGCTGAACCGGCTGGTGGTGGTGTCGCTGCGCCCTGGCGACCCCTCGCCCATCATCAACACCGTCCGCGGCTACCCAACCTCGATCACATTCACCGACAACACCGGGCGACCCTGGCCGATCCATTGGGAGAACCTGGCCAACGCCAGCCAGCCCGGCTCCACAGACTGCAACAATGCTGGGGCGCAGGTGGCGAATGCGGGGAACGGGGCCGCGATTCCCGGCGCCGTGTTCTCCGCCGGGTTCGACGTGTGCGTGCCGGTCAAGGGCGGCAACACGCTGATGGTCACGGCGCATTCCGCGGCGCCACGGGGCGGGTTGCAGGTGATGCTCGAAGGGGCTGCCGCGCCGATCCCCTTCACGCTGATGGGCACGCCGGACAGCTACGACAGCGTGGTGTCGGTCAAGGTCGCCCAGCGCGGCCCGAACGCCCGCGTGGACCTGTTCACGCGCCGCAGCGGCGGTCCTGTGACCGGCGACGTGGACTTGACCAGCATGCTGGACGGCACGCCTCCGGCCAACGCCCGGCCGCTGCTGGTGCGAGGCGCCCCGCCCGATGGCATCCAAGCCTGGGAGCTGGGCGGGCACATGTATGTCCGCACCAGTGCCACCATCATCTCGCCGCAGCCGATTGCGCGCCAGTTCACCAACGGCGACCTCGGCGTCTTCGAGATCCCTGCAAGCCCGGTGGTGCTGGCATCCGCGGGCGGCCAGACCTTTTCCATCCGCCTCGACCGGCAGGAGCGCTGAGCCATGTCGCTTACCAACCTGGTGCCGCAGTTGCCGCAGTTCTCCCTGCCTGTCCGGGGGCGCAACCGCATGATCCTGCTGGCGTCATGCGTCGTCTTCTTTGTCGTGGCCGTGGGCGGCCTGGTCGTCTGGAGTCGCGCGTCCGTCCGCGATTCCAAGTTCGATACGGTTCCCAAGCTCACCGACTTGCCCGGCGCGGCAGCGTCGGATGCGCAGTTGCGGCGGCTGGCGATGGAGGACGCGCAGAACCGCGCCCGGCTCGCGGAGCAGCAACGGCAGAGTTACCTGCCCAGCATGAAGACGGCGCCCGCCGTGCCCACCACGCGCCTGCCTGACCCGGTGGTTCCCGCAAAGCCTGCAACTCCGGCACCGGGCTACACGTCCAACCCGATCTCAGTCACGCCAGCGACGGCCCCGAACGCCCAAGCTGCCCGCCAACTTACCCCGGAAGAGAAACAAGGCGACCTGGCCTATGCGGCGCTGATGGGCACGCTGATCGCCGGCATGACGCCCAAGGCGTCGGCGATGGGCATTGACGAGACGCCCGACATGATCGCCAAGAAGCGTGAGGAGCTGAGGAAGGAAACTGAAGCGCGCGAAGCGTCGTATTGGACGGCGCAAGGTGGCGCGTCTGCATCGGGTGCCGCTCGTGGCCAAGTCCTGATGCCGGCACTGCGGTGGTCGATGGCGCAAACCGTCGTCGCGACCGAGACTGGGCCGGACGGCAACGGCGGGCAGGTCATCGTCGAGATGACAAGCGGGCCGCTCAACCACGCCCGGCTGCTGGGGACGGCGCAGCGGCGTGGCGACCTGATGGGCGTGAGCCTCACGCAACTGAACTGGCAGGGCCGGACGCTGCCTGTTGAAGCCGTGCTCGTGTCGCCTGAGACGCGGGAAACCGCCGTGGCGTCCAGCGTCGATCACCACTACGGCGCGCGGCTGCTCTACCCGTCGCTGGCGGCGGTGGCGTCCGGCGCGGGCCAGGCCATCGCGCTCAGCGGCTCAAGCCAGGCCACCTCCGCCTTCGGCTCGGCCAGCACCTACAAGAACCTCAACACCGGGGAAATCATCGGCGTGGGCGTCGGCGCGGCCGGCAACAACTTGCAGCAGGTGCTCAACGAGATGGCGCCGAAAGGGCCGACCGTGAAGCTGGATGCCGGCGTGCCGGTCGGCGTCATGTTCCTCAAGGACGTGGTGGACAAGGGGGAGGGCAGCGCCCCCTAGCACGGCACGGTTCGCACCCGGCCGCGGGATGCTGGGCGAGGTCAATTCGGAGCTTCGCCATGAGCGCATCCAGCACTGCTCTTTATCCACCTGTCAGCCTCCCGAACGAGGGTCCGCCGGAACCTGCCGCAGGTCCGCCGGACCCCATTGCCGTTGCAGCGCCCCCGCCGCGGCGGTTCACTCCGTTCCGGCTTGCCTTGCTGGGCGGCGGCGTCCTGCTCGCGGCCGGCGGCGCGTTCGTCCTGCCGCAGCTCGCGGCGGGCAACCGCATCGACCTTTCGAGCATTCGCCTGCCGGCTGCGGTGCGTCCATCGCAATTCGGTCCTGCGCCCACTACCGCGCCAGCCCCTGCCCCCGCGGCCGATGCGCCTGCATCCCCTGCTGCGGGCAAGGGTGCCCCGTCGTCCTTCATGGACGATATCGCGGGATTGGATGCCGTTGGCCCGGTCGCCGCGCCATCGGCGATGTCCGCCGCGCCGGCTGCGCCTTCTCCGGTGCATCCCGATCCAGCCCCAACCCCGGCCCCGGCAGCCGCACCAGTTCCGGCTGCTCCAGCAACCGGGGCGCAAGCGGACCCCGCAGAAACGGTCCTGAAACTTGTCCCCGCCCCCACCAGCTCGGCCGAGGAGGTTTCGCTGCTCGGGCTTGTCACCGCCATCGCGGCCGAGCTGCGGACCAGCCGCGAGGACAACGCCGCGCTGCGCGATCAGGTCAAGGCGCTGTCGTCCAGCTTCGACGGCCGGCTGGAAGATCTGGAACGCCGCACGCGGTTCCGGGAAGCGCAAGAGGCCGTGGCCGGGATGCGGGCACCTCTGCCGTTCGCCGATCCAGGCCCGTCTCCTGCCGTCCCCCACGCCGTCCTGACCGTCACGGCGCAAGCCGACGCCTGGCGCGTGCAGGGCGGTTCCCCGCGCATGGCCGTGCTCGCGCCGACCGGGAGCGGCCCCATCAAGATCGTGCGGGTGGGCGATGCGATTGACGAGCGGCTGGGCAAGGTCGAGCGCATCTACCAGGACGGCCGGCTTTGGGTCGTCAAGGCGGAGCACGGGTCCGTCCGTGGCGGTGAATAGCCGTGCAATACCTCGTCAACCTGTCCATCGACGTTGCCAACGCGCTGCGCTTTCTGATGCCGGCGTTCTGCTACGTCGCGGCCCTGGTGCTGGCGATTGCGGGCGCCGTCGCGCTCTACACCGGCGGCAAGGACCCGCGGCACGGCATCGGCTACTACATGCTGGTGGCCACGACGTTTGCCGTGGCCAGCCTGCTGCTGTCCTTCCCCACCGTGCTGAACCTGTTCAGCGCCAGCATCGGCGGCTCGGCCCGCGCGTCCCTCGGCGGCGGCCTGCTGTCCTACACGCCGGTCAACGTCGGCGGCGGGACGCTGCAAGACTCCATCTTGGCCATCGTCGGCCTGTTCAAGCCGTCGATCCAGGCATTCGGGGCGCTGTCCATCCTGTTCGGGCTGATGAAGCTGCGCCAGGTCGGCCGGGCCTCGGGCAGCCCGTTCTTCAACGCGATGGTGCATTTCGCCTGCGGCGCGCTGCTGCTCAACATCGAGCCGATTGCGCAAACGCTCATGCAGGCGGGGTGAACCGTTCGCACCCGCTCGGGAGACAACGGCATCGCTACCCAAACTCGAAGGAGCGAAGCCTTGAAAACCCACCTCGACAAAGTCCTGCCCATCGCCGCGCTGTCCGCCTTGGGATCAACCGTCGCCACCTCCGCTTTCGCCCAGGCGGCTGGCGGCGGCACCTGGGGCAACCGTGCCGCGGCGATGGGGCAGGACGCCCTCAACTGGGGGTCCATCCTCGGCATGGTACTCTACGTCCTGGCGCTCTGCTTCCTGATCGCGTTCGGCGTCAACCTGTTCGGCCTGGGCAAGCGCAACGGCAACAGCTCCCCAGGTGCGGCCGGGCTTTGCCTCTTGGCGGCGGTGGCCTGCGCCAGCGCCCCCACCGTCTTGGGGATCAGTAGCCAGACCATCACCGGCGCCGCGCCCAGCATCACGGGTTCCGGCACCGCTCCCGTCCAGTTCTAGCCTGAATGCGCCTGCTTCCCCTCGGACTGACGGCCACTGCCGCCAGTTGGCGGCTTGAGGCCACCAAACCGGCGGGGGAGCAGGCGTCCCTCGCCCTGGCCCGCGACGGCCATGCGTGCCGGTTCTGCGGGTTGGCGAGCGGCCCATGGGCCGAAATCTTCCACCGCAACGGCGACCACGCCGACGACAGCCTGGACAACCTGGCGACGGCGTGCCCCGCCTGCCATGCCTGCCAGCACCTCGGGCGCGACGGCAGCGATCAGGAATACCTCGTCGTCTGGCTCCCGCACCTCACGCAAGCCGCGCTCAACCATCTCATGCGCGGCATCCACCACGTCTTTCTGGAGCATGGCGAGGCCGCCCACATGGCAGGGCCTTCCTCACAGGACACGTTCGCGCTGCGATCTGCCTATGCCGCGTATCGCGAGCTGGCCGCGTGCGCGTCCATCGCTCAAGCCAACCTGGGCACCGCGTCCCCGCGCCTGCTTGGCGAGGCTCTGCTGAATCTGTCGCCGTCCGCGGCGTCCCGTGCCGGCGCGCTGGTCGATGGCCTGCGGCTGCTGTCGCGCGGGCGCCTGCTCCGCAACGGCGTCGATGTCTATCCCGCCTGTCTGGAATACTGGGCAGGCCCGCAAAGGAAAACCTGATGTTCAACCTCCTGATGCGTTCGGTGGACAGCCTGTTGCAGGGACTGTCCACGGGGCTGAAGCAGCCGCTCACCGCGTTCTGCGATCTCGACACCGCGGACGGCGATGCGCTGGTCAGCAGCGCCGGGCACTACCAGACATACATCCGGCTCGACGGCATGCGGCAGATGCTGACCAGCACGCAGATCGCATCCGGCGCCGCGGCGCTGCGCGAAGGCGTTGCCTCGGCGCTCAAGGTCAAAGGCCACGCCATCCAGGCGTGCTTTGCCTACGATCCCGCCCGCAGCCGCCCGCTTGTGGATCGGCAGGTTGCCGGCACGCGGCGCATCGCGGACGACGTGGGGCTGGACCTGGCGGACCTGTTCGAGGAGCGGCGGCGCATCTGGGGCGCCCGCATGGCCTGGGAGGAGAGCACGATGGCACTCTGGACCCGCACCTCCACCCTGACGCGGGAAGCCCAGCGGTACGAGAAGGCCGAGCAGCGCAAGGCGCTGGCCGGGGCGCCGAACCTGCGCGAGTGCCAGGGCATATGGCGCACCGGCGGCATGGTGGCGGAGCAGCACCGCGGGTTCGTGGACTCTGCCGTCGCCGCGTTGGATGGCATCGGCGTCGGCGTGTCGCGGCTGACGGCCCGGGAAGCATTGGCCTCGATGCGCGAGGCGATCTATCCCGACACGGCAGGGTCGGGATGGGTGGCGCACCTGCCCGGCCGCAACGTCATGCCGCGCATCCGGGAACAGGGCAAGGAAGGCGGCTGGCTGAAAGGCGACGACGCTTCGGGGCTGCTGTGGGACCCGATTGCGGACCAGATGTTCCGCGACGACGCCCATGGCCTCGGCGCGCGGCAAGTGCAGATCGGCGAGCTGGACTGGACCGGGATCGACATGCGGACCGGGCCGGAAACCCCGCGCGCCTTCGTGGAGCTGCTGCGTGCGCTGCGGCGGTCCAAGACGCCGTTCCGCATCGCGTTCCTGATCGAGGGCGCCGACGACGGCCTGATGCGGTTCAAGCGGATGGCCGCAACGCTGCTGGCCGTCGCCAGCCCCGCCAACCGGCGCATCCACGCCGACCTGGAGCGCCTTGAGGCGTTGCGGGCCGAGGGGCAGGATTCGCTGATCAAGTTGCGCGTCTCGCTCGCGACCTGGGCGCCCCGCGGCGAAACCGCCCTGCTGCGCCAGCGGGCGGCGTCCCTCGCCAGCGCGCTGGAGGGCTGGGGCGTCTGCCAGGCATCCGTGCTGGCCGGCGATCCCCTGGAAGCCGTGATGAGCAGCGCGCCCGGCCTGGCCATCGGATCGACGGCGCCGGTGCATGCGGCCATCCTCAGCGAGGTGCTGGGCATGATGCCGTGGAACCGCCCGGGGTCCCCCTGGTCCGAGGGCAGCATGCTGTTCTCCACGGCCGAGGGCGTGCCCTACCACTACGACCCCACCGGGTCGCTGCGGCAGACGATGTTCAGCCTGATCTTCGGCGAGCCGGGCCATGGCAAGTCCATGCTGTCCAACTCGCTGATCCTGGGCCTGTGCCTCAGCGGGGTCGCGCTCACCTCGGCCGGGGCGCGGCTGCCGCTGGTCGGCGTCCTCGACATCGGCACCTCGGCGAAGGGCTTGATCCTGCTGCTGCAAGCCGCCCTGCCGCCGGCCCGGCGGCATGAGGCGGTGTATATCCGCTACGAGAACAGCGTCGAGTTTGCGGTCAACCCGTTCGATATCCAGCTTGGCTGCCGCGAACCGATCCCGCCGGAGATGGCGTTCTTGCAGAACCTGCTGTCGCTGGCCTGCACGCCCATCGGCTCCAACAAGCCGTTCGAGGGCATGGACGGGCTGGCCGGGGCAACCCTCGCGGAGGCCTACCGCCTGGCCTCGGACATGCGGGACAACTCGCAGCCCAAGACCTACAACCCCGCGGTCGTGCCAGAGGCAGCGGCGGCGCTGCGCCGGCACCGCATCGGGTTGCGCGAGGATGCGCGTTGGTGGGACGTGGTGGACGCCCTGTGCGACGTGGGGGAGCACCACCTGGCCAGCCTTGCCCAGCGCCATGCCGTTCCGGTCCTCGCCGACCTGATCGAGGCCGTGCGGGCGCCGCACATCCAGCACCAGTACGGCAAGGTCGAGCCTGGCACGGGCGAAAGCCTGATCGAGACGTTCCAGCGCTACGTGACGGGCCTGATCGAGTGGCTGCCCAACCTGTCCCGCTCCACCGTCTTCGAGACCGGCTCGGCCCGGGTGATCGTGCTCGACCTGGAGGACGTGGCGCCCAGCGGCAGCGCCCGCGATGATCGCCAGACGGAGATCATGTACGTGATGGGCCACCACATCCTGAGCCGCAACCTGTTCCTGCGGCCGGGCTACATCGCCTACGTGCCGGAACGGATGCGGGCCTACCATCGCAAGCGGTTCAGCGAGGTTTACGAGACGATCAAGCGGCTCGCGCTCGATGAAATCCACCGTGCGAGCGCGTCCGAACGGGTGATGGACCTGCTCAAGCGCGGGTGGCGGGAAGGCCGCAAGCACCGCGTCCACATCTCGATGTCGTCGCAGATGCTGCGCGACTTCCCGGACGGCTTGGTTGCCCATGCCACCGAAGTGTTCATCCTCGGGGCCGGCAACGAGGAAACCAACATCGAGGCCGGCGAACGCTTCCACCTGAGCGAGGCGGGCCGGCAGGTCGTGCGGCACCGCCTCAAGGGGCCTGGCTCGGGCGGGCCGGAGATGGGCGGCGGGGCGCCGTTCCTGGCGCGGCTGTCGCTCACCACGGGCCTGGTCGAGCAGCTTCTGGTCAACACGCTGGGCGCGCGGGAAATCTGGGCCTTGAGCACCCGGCCGCAGGACGTGGCGCTGCGCGACCGGCTGTATGCTGCAATCGGGCACGCCGAGGCGTGGCGGCGGCTGGCAACCATCTTCCCGACCGGCACTGCGCTGGCCGAAGTCGAGCGTCGCGTGTCGGAACTGACCCGCGGCGGCGTTGAGGAGGGCCGTGCTAGCGCGCAAGTGGTCGATGGCCTGGCGCAAGAGCTGCTGGACGGCAAGGGCCTGGGCCTCGCCCTGGTGCCTCGCTTGGCTGCCTAGATCGACGCCTGCTGGTCGGCTCCCGACACAAACCGGACCTAGGATGCCTGACGTACCACCTCGTCGGGCCGTGGCAGGGTCGTCAAGCTTGGGATAGTCGCCATGCGCGATACCCACGACAGCACGCCCGGCCACCGGGCGAGCTCGAACTCGCCCTCGTCCGCCCGGTGAGTGTAAGCAAAAAGGGCCAAGTCCGCGATTGTGGGGGCCTCGCCGACCAGCCACTCATGCTCGGCAAGCCTGCGCTCCATGACATTCAGCGCATGGGCGCCCTTGCGCGCGCACTCTTCGAGCCGATCCCGGAAAACGTGAGACTTCCGCTGCCAGGTGATGAGGTTTCGGGCAACGGCTATATAAGGCTCATGGCTGTATTGTTCGAAGAACAGCCACTCATGCACGCGAGTGCGCTCCAGACCTGGTGAGGGCAGCCACTCCGTTCCTTCTCCGAAGTGCAGGAGAATGGCATTGCTTTCAGCCAAGACGATGCCGTCATCTAGCACCAAGGTCGGAACTTTTCCGATAGGATTGAGAGCCAGGAACTCCGGAGTCTGAGTGCTGCCAGCGTTCCCATCCGTGTGCATCCATTCGAACGCATTACCGGTCAAGGCGAGGATGGTCGCAGCTTTCCAGCAGTTGCCAGACTCTCTCATTCCATAAAGCTTCATCGCGCACCCGGCTGTTGCCACAGCGGACTATATGGAACGCGCTAGTTTGAGGAAAGTCCGCTTCCCACCATTCTGCGACATAGGCTGGTTCCGTCCAGGTATATCCTAGCGGAATATCGGCCTGGCACGGTTCAGGCGCCCCTACAGGGTTAGTCTCAGCGTTCTTCGCCTGCGTCCGTTCGCACCCGCATAGGACATCCTTGAAGCTCTGCATGGAGCCTCAAGGATGTCCCGCAAACCCCTTCACCTTTTCGCCTTAGCCGTCCTCACCGCCTGCGCCACCCTGCACGAGGCTCAGGTCTCGATCCCCGGTGCTGCCGATGCTGAACGCGCGCTGCTCGCCAGCATGCACGATGTCGAGCTGGCGGCTGCGACGACGGGCGGCGGCCCGGCGGTGGGAAGCCCCGTTGTCCTGAACGCTGCGCCACCCCACCCGGAACTGAACGCGGTGGTGTCGCTGCACATGAAGGCATCGCTTGACGAGGTAGCCCGCGTGCTGGCCGACAAGGTCGGCTATCGGTTCAGCAGCAACGCCGCGGCTGGCGCCGACCCGGTGGCCATGGAGCTGGATGCGCAAGACGTGCCGGCGCTTGACCTTCTCCGCCGCGCCGGCACGCAAGCGGCGGCCCGCGCCGACGTCGTGGTCCGCCCGGATGACCGCCTGATCCTGGTGGTGCACCATGCGTAGGGCGCTGCTGATGGCCACGCTGCTGGCCACGCCGGTCCTCGCCCGCGCCGAAGGCGGCTATCCGTCCGCGCCGTTCCAGGATGCGCCCGCACGGGCTGCGGTGCTGACCGATCCGGCCAACTCGCCCATCACCGGCGCTGCCATCCAGGCCGGCGTCGTGCCGCTGGACCGCCCGCCGTCGCTGGAAACACTGATGGCGGCACGGCCGGGCCTCAACCCGGAATCCCGCATCCCGGAAGGGCGTGCGGCCATCCTGAAGGAGGCCGGCACCAGCTACGGCGCGGCCGGCGGCCTCTACGCCCGGGGCTACGCCCTCAACCTTATGCTCCAGCAGCACGAGCAGGAGCTGGACCGCACGTTCGATTTCCGGCGCGTGGTGATCCCGCTGGGCGACGGCAGCACGCTGCTGCTGCCGCCGGTGGTCAGCGAGGCGCAGCGCGCCATGGCACTGGAGCAGGGCGGCCAGCGTGCCCGCACCACGGCGCGCATCTACCGCATCACGCGCGATGCCGAAATCGGGTCCGAGCCGCCCAACTGGCGGAGCTACCTGGTCCAGACATTCCCGCGGCCGGAGCCGCCCACCGATGCCGCGCGTCCCAAGAGCCGCGACGAGGTGCGCTACTGGGAACAGGTGGTGGCCGAGGGCTGGGCGCTGGGCGAAACGCAGGCCGTCGAGGTGTTCCTGGCCAAGCTGTCCGCGCTGCGCTCCAGCCTGGTCGGCATGTTCCGCTACAAGGAACTTTTGGCGGCCGGCATGGTCGAGCGGCCGACCATGCGGATGAACTTCCGGCGCGTCCAAGGCGGCGGGTCCGTGCTGCGCCTCAATGACACCGACATCGAAATCCGCAACCGCAGCGTCCTGAACGCCAAGCCGGGGCGCTGGCGCAGCGTGCCCCCGGTGCCGGCGCGCGGCCTGATCGGGCAGCCGCGGCCATGAATGCGCTCACGGCGCCGAACCCCTACGCCTGGCCGGCAGCGCCGCCCGTGCTGGCTGGCAAGGCGTGGGACGACCTGTTCGTGTGGGCGCACCGCTGCGAGATGTCCGACCTGCACGTCCAAACCAACCGGCCCGTCAAGATGGTCGTGCACGGGCGGTTCCATGATGTCATGCCGCGCGCCATCACGGCCGAGGAGGTGAACAGCGCCGCGCACCTGCTCTACGGTCCCACGGCGCTGGCGCATCTGAAGAAGGCGCAGGACTTCGACATCGCGCACGTCGTCCAGCCGCCCGGCGGGGAGCGCTACCGCATCGGGGAGGGCAGCGGGTTGCCGCTGGCCCCTTCGCAGGCGCGCTACCGCTTCCGGGTCAACGGCACGTCGATCATGACCAACGGCGCGGACGGGGTGCAGATCACGCTCCGCCGGATCGAGAACGATCCCCCGCTGCTCGACGGCATGGGCATCGAGGCGCCGATCCTGCGGGCCTACCGGCCGCGCAACGGGCTGGTGCTGATCTGCGGTGCCGTGGGCACGGGCAAGACCCGGACGCTCGCCGGGATGGTGCGCAGCCTGCTCGAAGACCCCGGCTTCCACGGCAAGATCATCGAGTTCGCCTTGCCGCTGGAATACGAGTTCGACCGGATCAACTCGCGCGGGCTGTACAGCCCGTCCGAGGTGCCGCGGCACATGCACGACGTGCTGGCCGGGATGCGCGGCGCGCTGCGGCGGGCGTTCCACGTCATGCTCAGCCCGGAATGCCGCGACCGGGAGACCATGGAGATTGCCCTGATGGCGGCGCAAACCGGCGCCTCGGTCTATTCCACGCTGCACACCAACAGCGTGGTCGAGACCATCCAGCGCGTCCTGGGCATGTTCCCGAAGGACGAACGCGAGGACCGGGCAATCAGCATGGCACAGTCGCTGCGGCTGGTCGTGAACTGCCTGCTGGTGCCGTCCACCGATGGGCGGCGCGTCCAGCTCCGCGAGTTCCTGGTGGTGGGGCCGCAAGAGCGCGAGGCGCTGCTGGATACCCCGGTGAGCCAGTGGCCGGGCCTCACGCGCCGGCTGCTGGCCGAGAAGGGTCAGACCTTCGCCGTCGCGGCCACCAACGCGCTGCGGGCCGGGCTGATCTCCGACGAAACCGCGGCCAAACTGCTGGAAGATTTCTGATGTGGCGCGAAACCGGCTCGCCCCTGCGCTTCATGGGCTGCGATGCCCGCATTCTGTTCCCGATGGTCCTCTGGGCGCTGCACATGGCCTGGTGGACGTTCTACGTCGCCGTGGCCGGCATCCTGGTGTTCGCCGTCGCGGAGCGGTTCGGCCTCACGGTCCCGGCGGCGCTGCGCACCTGCCGCCGGCTGCTGGCCGGGCGCGAGCGGCCTGCCGTGCCGCACTGGAAGCGGCGGCGGTTCTCGTGAGCGAAGGCATCGACGTGGGGCGCCTGGGGGCGCTCCTGATCCGCCACCTCGCAAGCCTCGGCCTGCCGCTGGCCCTGGCCGACGAGACGACGGGAGAGACGCACAGGATGCAGGCCGGGACTGCCGGCGCGGCCGGCGGCGCGCTGCCGATCTTCCTGGCCGCGGCCGACGCGGTATGCCGGGAAGCTCTGCGCCTGCCCATCGGCATCGACCTGCAACCAGAGGCCGATGGCCTGCTGGGCGTCCGCGTCGCGGGGGTCGCTGGCGTCCCGTTCTCCGTCGTAATGCTCTGCCTGGTCGAAGCGGTCGAGCGGGCCAAAGGAGCTGACGTGCTGGTGCTCAACGATTTGACACGGGTGGCCAGCCTTGCGCGGCAGCACGTCTTGCAGGCGCAGTCGTGAGGCGCTGGGCCATGCTGGCGCTTGCCGTGGCGGCCGGCACCGCGCCTGCTGTGGCGCGGCCGCGTGAGGGCGCGATGCTGCAAGCCTGCATCCTGGGCGCAGCCCTGGTGCATGACGTGCCGCCGGCTGCCATGGTGGTGCTGCTGATGGTCGAGGGCGGCCGGCTGGGGATGCGCAGCCCCAACACCAACGGGACCGGCGACCTCGGCCCGTTCCAGGTCAACGAAATCTGGCTGCCCAAGATCGCCCAGTATTGGGGCGTGCCGGAAGCGGAGGCCCGGCGGCTGGTCCGTGATGACCTATGCGCCAACGCGGAAGCCGCAGCCTGGATTTTCGGCATGAACCTGCGGGACAGCGGCGGCGACCTGTGGCAGGGCGTGGCGCGCTACCATTCGATGAAGGCGGGCCTGCAAGGGGCCTACCTGAGCAAGGCGCTGCGGGCGGTGCAGCAGCTCCGCCGCGGGGGCAAGCACCATGGATGAACAATCACCCCCGCGCGTCAACCGGCCGGTCAGCTTCTACCTTCTTTTGCTGCTGGCCACCGTGGTGCTGGCCGTCTGGCTGTGGCTGAACCTGCACGGGCAGGTCGCCTATGGCGTGCTGGTGTGGAAGCACGCCGAATTGCAGGCGCTGCACTCCTTCACATCCCACTATGACGGCGTGGACCGGCAGGTGGTGTCGATCCCTCCCGATCAGATGACGCTGGCGCAGCTCGGCCGGCTGTTCAACATCGTGGGCGGCTCGGTCAGCACGCCGGCGTGCGTCGTCCTGCTCGGGCTGGCGGCGGCTGCCTACTTTTTCGCACCGTCCCAGCGGTTCCGCACCCCACTGGACGCCGATGGCGTGTTCCGCGCGCAAGGCGAGCCGTTCCGGTGCGCTGGCGCCTACGTCGGGCGCGCGCAGCCGCTGGTCGAGCTGAAGCCGGGGGCACCGCGGGGCAACGATTTCGCCCTGCACGCGCCGGAATGGATCGCGGGCCATGCCCAAGACGGCAAGGGGGTGTTCCAGCCTGTGCTGTGCCGCCTGACGCTGGCCCGCCAGCTCGGCCCGGTGTGGACAGGCCCGGCCGCCGCCCAGCCGCATGCCCGGTTCCTGTTCGCGGCGTTCGCCCTCCATGGCGTGCGGGAACGGGCGGAGGCCACGCGGCTGCTCGGCGACTTTGCCCAGCACATTGCGGGACGCGGAAACCTAGGTACTTTGGACGTGCCTGCGGAGCTGGTGGCCCGTGCCGATGTGATCCTTGCCGACCGGGACGTGACGGCCGGCTGCGTCGAGGTCGCGGCCCGGCATGCCTTCCAGACAACCGCGCTGATGGCTGTCTTGGAACACGCGCGGGACAAGGCCGGGGTGCTGGCGCCAGCGCAGTTCAACGGCCTCAAGCTTGTGGATCGGGGTCTCTGGTATGCCCTGCACTCACTGGGGATGCCCAACCCCTACGCCGAGGCGCTAGGCGCGCGTGCCCACTGGGCTGCTGAGACCTTGGCAGGGCAGCCGCTCCACACGCCGGCCATCGACACGGTGGCGCATGCCGTTCGCACCGGGCTGGGCGAGGTTGGCAAGGCGTAACCTTGAGGATCACACCATGTCCGATTTCACCCACGCCCGCGTCTGCATCCGCCACGGCAGCGGATCGGTCGAGATACAAGCCCCTGCCGGAGAGGTCACATGGCTGGACCTGTCCGGCCTCCATGCTCTGCCCATCTCCAATGGCAAGGCATTCCGCTGGAGACGGCGCTTGCTGACGAGCGTCCTCTTTCTCGGTTGTTCGGCTGCGGCCGGCGTCGGCGTCGCGCTCACGTCCAACAGTCGCCCTTTTTCAGCCGGCGTCCGTGCCGAGGCTTCTGCCCTGGAGCGGCCGGCGTCGCTGCCGGATTTTGCTACTGCCAACGCCGTCCAGGTGCCACGGGCTTTGCCATCCCCGGCATCGGGTCCTCTGCCTCAGCCAGCAGCGCCCGATGCCGACCCGTTCGGCCTGAAGCGGTAGCCCCATGGCTCGCCCCGTCCTGAGCGGACCGCAAGAGCACCACGAGAAGTTCGGGCGCGAGCTGCACCGCGATACTCGCCGCTGGAACGTCCGGTGGCGGGAGAAGCTGCGCGAGGGCACGACGTGCGCCGGGGTCCTGGCCGCAAGCGCCGCAGCGGTGGCGCTCGTGCCAGGGACGGTTGAGTTCGTGATGCCGCCCGCCCTGCTCTACGCGGGTGCGATCTTCTGCGGCCGGGTCCGGCTGCCGATGCGAACGCCCATGAAGGCGCAGCTCCGCGATCCGAACGACTTGGACGAGCGGGACAAACCGCGGATCGGCCAGGGGGCGGACTACCTGGGACACCAGCTCGGCACGAAATACCAGTGCTGGAACGGGTTGGAGGACATTCCGCAGCACGTCGCCGTGCCAGGCACGACCGGCAGCGGCAAGACCGAGGCGCTGAAATCGCTGGCGCTGGTCAACGCGCTCGCCCAAGGCTCCGGCGTGCTCTACGTGGACGGCAAGGGCCAGACGAAGCTCTATGCCGAGTTCATGGCGCTCTGCCGCAAGTATGGGCGCGAGGACGACGTGTTCGTGCTCAACTTCCTGACCGCGAACGGCTCGGACAGCTTCACCCTGGCCCCGTTCGCCAAGGCGCGGGCCAACATGATCCGGGAAATCCTGGTCGGGCAGCTCAACGAACCCGGCGGCGACGGCAACTCGGCGATGTTCCATGGCCGCGTGGTGGCGTTCCTCGGCATCATCGCCCCCATCCTGGAGTGGCTGCGCACCGAACGCGGCGTGCCCACCACGCTGGAGCGCGTGCGCGACCTGACCGAGTTGGCCAACGTGGTCCGCATTGCCCAGACGCGGCACGTCAAGTTCACCGATTCCAAGACGGGCGCTGTCCAGACGCTCAATCTCCACAACCTGCCGAATGAATACGTCCAAGGGCTGAAGGACTATCTCGGGCAGACCGGCGGCTTCGACCTGGACGTGTCCATCAAGGACCAGAAAAGCACCCAGCCGGCCGAACAGCACTCGTTCGTCGCCATGCAACTGACCGAGGTGTTCAGCCAGTGGCTGATGACGCTCGGCCACATCTTCCGCACGGAAAGCGGCGACATCGACATGCGCGACGTGGTGCTGAACCGCCGCATCCTCGTGGTGATCCTGCCGGTGCTGGAAGGCTCCGAGAAGACGACGGCTGCGCTCGGCAAGATCATCGTGGCGATGCTCAAGAGCGTGATGGCGCTCAGCCTCGGCGGCCGGGTCGAGGGGCAGTATGACGACATCATAGCCAACCAGCCGGCCGACGCCTTGGCGTCCTTCCGGGTGGTGTTTGACGAGCTGGTGTATTACGCAACGCCGGGCATGGATGCCATGCTGGCCATGGCCCGCGGGCTGCGGATGCAGTTCCTGCTCGGCTTTCAGGAAGCGGCGGGCCTCAAGGCCCGGATCGGCGAACGGCTGTTCTCCCTGCTGGGCAACGCCAACCTTCAGGTCATCATGCGGCTGCAAGAAGGCGGAGAAACCCGGAGCTACGTCGAAAAGACGGCCGGCACGATGCAGGTCACGCAGTCCACCTCGTTCCGCAACACCTCTGAATACACCAACGCCAGTGTGGTCTCGGACAACGCCGAAATCCGTGAGGTCAACCGGGTGAGCTGGGCCGACGTACGCAAGCTGAAGCCTGGTGAGGCCATTCTGGTGTTTGGATCGCGCCTGGTCCACGCCCGCATCCCATACACCAAGCTGGACATGGCCGGCGCTGTCCGTCGCAACCGTCCCTGCGGCCTGCCGCCGCCGCACTTGCCCGACCTGCACAAGGACGGCGCGGCTGTCGCCATGGCGCGCAAGGCGCTCCTTAGGAATCATCCAGATATAATCGCTATGATTGGCAGAAAGAAGAGTCAATTTTTCCAGTGGCTTAAAGCAATCGAGAAAGAGCGGTTATTCCCGGCTGGGCCCTTAGCAGCGCCGGCACCTCCGACGCCGGGCACGCCGGCATGTCCGAAGGGCTGCAACTGCTGCTGGCCAACTATGGCGGGGAACTGGCGGCCGGGGTGCCTGCGGCCGAAGCCAGCCGGCGTGCTGCTGTATCGCTGCCGGCCGACCTGCCGGTGTCCGCCCTGCCCCTAACGGCGGAGGGTGCGGAGGCGCTAGACGCCCAGCCACATGCTTTCAGTGGGATGCTGCGGGCTGCGGAAATTGACGCCCTGGAGGACGCCGGCCCGGCGCCTGCCACGGTATCGGTGGCGATGGACAGCGACGTGCTGAAGCAGCTCGTCCTAGTCGAGCGGGCTGGCGGCCTCACGGTCCCAGAGGCCAAAATCGCCGCCCGTGCGGTCCTGTCCCTCTGTGCGGTTGGGTTGCAGGCGCCGCAGCCATCCCACCTGCCGGCGGCACCGCACGAGAAGCTGGTCGAGCTGATCGACGGGCTGACTGCTTCCCTCGACGCGCGGCCGGCGCGAGAAACATCGGCGCCGTGGGAGGTGGCAGTTTCCTAATTTCGCGTCACGGCCGTAAATGCGCACCTGCTATATTGCTGCATTCAAGTGTTGCTTTTTGAATTTTGATAACTTAGATAACAGGTAACGGACCCGCCCCGCCTCTCAACGATGCGCATATGGGCGGGTTTTTCATGCCTTGGTCCCAGCCCTGCCGCTGATCCCGTTCAACAAGCCACCGCTTAACCTGCCTGACCAGCTCCGGCTGCTCATCTCGCGCGGTTTGACGGTGCCCGATGCGGCCGAAGCGATCCACTACCTCGCCTACATCGGCTATTATCGGCTCTCGGGATATGCCTTGCCATTTCAGAAAGGCGGGGCTGGCGTCGACCGGCACGACTTCAAGCCCGGCACTACCTTTCCGCAAATCCTTGATCGCTACGTTTTCGACCGCAAGTTGCGGCTCGTCGTCATGGATGCTGTTGAGCGCATCGAGGTCGCGATCCGCGCGGCACTGTCAAACGCCACTGCGCCTCGTCATGGCGCGCACTGGTATTTAATGCCGGCGCTGTTCAGCCCCGGCTTTGATCATGCTGCCTACATCGCCGACATGAAGCGGGACATTGGCCACGCACCAGTAAACGCCAAGCGCCGCGACATCCATATTGAGCACTACTACCAGACCTACAGCACGCCCGCCACGCCGCCGTCCTGGATGGTGTTCGAGTCCGTTCCCTTCGGCACGATTTCCTGGACTTACCGCAACTTGGCCCCGCCGCAGTTCAACCCGATCTGCGGCAGCTTCGGCCTGCCGCATAGAGTGCTGATCTCCTGGCTGCACAGTATCAATTACGTTCGCAACATCTGTGCCCATCACGCGCGGCTGTGGAATCGCGAGTGCCGCATCAAGCCGCTCGCCGCAAACGCCTTCAAGGCGGAGTTCACGCCAAACGACCGCCTCTATGCCCAGCTCGTCGTGATGCAGGTCCTACTGTCGCGCATAGCACCCGGCGCCCATTGGGCGGAGAGGCTGCGCGGTCTGTTCGCTGAACACTCTACGATCCCGCTTGCAAGCATGGGTTTCCCAGCCGATTGGGAGATGAGAAAAACCTGGGGGTTGCCGCCCACCGGTTAGAAGGGCCTTGGCCCTGCCTCCTGCCGATGCTCCTGGACAGGAGCCTGCTGGCGCTTGAGGTTGAGGTGCGCTGCCAGCCGCTTGCGCATACCCATCCGGCCCAACGTTTCCTCGGCAGCCGCAAGGGCCTGGTCCTGGCGGTCCATGGCCTCGCTGATCGGTGCCAGCTTGCCATCCAGAGACTTCCGCAGCGCCTTGTCCTGCACCCTGGCCCGCGCGGCAATCCCCACGTCCTCGCTGTTGTCTGGCTCCTTAGCCTTACGGATGCGCCGGCTGGTCCGAATGCAGCTGTCACGTTGCAGCTAACCGTGAGATTCACGCCGTTCGTGACGACCACTGCATTTAACCGCGAGACTCGAACGCCGTTCAGTATCAAGTTTGCTGCAATCTTGATACTATACCCCGACTCTGTGAGAATCCGGGTCCGCCCCTCTTGCCAAGCGGGTCCGAGTTGGACTCTACCGGCCCGATGATCCGACCTGGGTTCCTGGACAGCGTATCGCGGCAAGACCTGATCGACCTGGCTCGGGACGGGTCGGCGGCGCACCGTCTGGCGCGACGCGCGAACGCGCTGGTGCTGCTGGACCAGGGCATGGGCTGCGAGGCGATCGCGGCGGTGCTGTTGCTGGACGACGACACCGTCCGCA
>JAABUQ010005334.1_pt1 | contig 20639 bp, 14 predicted proteins | sample 5560001 | NCBI WGS metagenome assembly JAABUQ01 (sample SAMN10711888, study PRJNA513371) | rock metagenome | isolation source: Antarctica rocks | place: Antarctica: Victoria Land, Finger Mt nord | collected 2015-12-18
GGGACTTCTGCGGCGCGAGGCCAAGGGACAGCGGCATGGGGGCGCTCCGAATCGGGAAAGGCCCGTATCGAATCAACCCGCAGTCAAGATGTCACCCACTGAAACATGAGTTCGTGGCCCTGCCCCCGGACAGGGCAGGCTTGCAGGCCGCTCTCAATTGCGTCATGGTCGCAACACCCTGGCAATGCGCCGGCGGTCTTGGCGTGTCCGCGGCCACATGAGATGGCGGCGCTCCCCCTGCCCGGCTTGCATTGTCGCCCGCGCCGCGCGTCACCGCGCGCCGGGTTTGCTTCGGGGGTCCAAACGCCGCACGGCAGGGGACCTCCGGGCAGGACGACCACGCCTGACAACCTGGGCGGCGCATCCCATGCGCTGTCCCGCCAGCCATAGGGATTACATGCGAAGCGCCGTGCCCGTCCACCTATTCTCCGGACCCGACACGTCGCGCGCAGCCCCATGCCTACGCGGGAAGCCTCCTTCTTCACCGTCCCATTGCCGCCGCCGCGCCGTGCCCCGCACGCGCTTGCCGCTGGCCCACCGGAGTCCGCAATCCCATGACGAAGCGCATGCTGATAGACAGCACCCACGCGGAAGAGACCCGCGTGGTGGTCCTGGATGGTAACCGCCTTGAAGACTACGATGTAGAAACCTCCACCAAGCAGCAGCTCAAGGGCAACATCTACCTGGCTAAGGTCGTCCGGGTGGAGCCGAGCCTGCAGGCCGCCTTCGTCGAGTATGGCGGCGGGCGCCACGGCTTCCTGGCCTTTGGCGAGATACATCCGGACTACTACCAAATCCCGGTCGCCGACCGGCAGCGCCTGATGGAAATGCAGGAAGCGGAAGCCCGCGAGGACGAGGAGGCCGAGGAGCGCGCCGTCGCCCGCGAGGCACGTGGCGAACGCCAGCCCGCCCGCGGCGGCAGCCCGCCATCCCACGACACTACGACGCCCGACGCGGCGGCAACCGGCAGCGTCCAAGGCCCCCAGGCCAGCGCAGACGAAGGCCCTGATGACGTAGCTAGGGCACCCGGCGCCGATGATGCTGTGGCAGCGCCGAGCGCTGATGATGCTGTGGCAGCGCCGAGCGCCGATGATGCCGCGGCGGCGCCGAGCGCCGATGATGCCGTGGCGGCGCCGAGCGCCGATGATGCCGTGGCGGCGCCGAGCGCCGATGATGCCGTGGCGGCGCCGAGCGCCGACGGGGACGAGCCGATGCCCCGGCCCAGCCAGGTCGCGCAGGCCGCAGCTATTACCCAGGACATCCTCATCGCCCCTAGGGAAGCGGAGGCGATGTTTCCCGACGCCGATGAAGGCGCGGACATGGCGCCGGAGAGCGTCGAACTCGCAACGCCCGACGCGCCCGAGGCCGAGCGGCCCCAGGCGTCGGAAACCAACCAGCCCGACGCGCCCGACAACGGCACGCGCCAGGAGGGCGACATCGAAGGCGCGCCAGATAGCGGCAGCCCGGCTGGTGCGCCCGATCCGGTGGATTCCCTACCGGCTGAGACGCCCGCCGAGCCGCTGCTGCCAGATGCGATGCCGTCTGACGCCGGGCTGACAGAGGCGGCGGCGGACGCCTACGCCAACGGGCATGACGCCGGCGCGCATGACAATGCCGGCCCGGTTGGCGCGGACGACGCCGTACTGTCCCCACAGGAGGAGGCGGAGTATGCTGGTCTCTCCGAGCCGCCGCCGGAGCCGGCAGGCGCTGCGGACGGTGACGAGCCGCGGGAACAGCGCGGCACCCCGCGCTTCCTGCGGAACTACAAGATCCAGGAGGTGATCCGCCGCCGGCAGATCCTGCTGATCCAGGTCGTAAAGGAGGAGCGCGGCACCAAGGGTGCGGCGCTCACGACCTATATCTCGCTCGCCGGCCGTTTTTCCGTGCTGATGCCGAACTCGCCCCGCGGTGGCGGCATCAGCCGCAAGATCACGTCCGCAGCGGACCGGCGGCGCTTGAAGGAGATCACCTCCGAACTGGAGCTGCCGCGCGGCATGGGCCTGATCGTCCGGACGGCGGGCGCGCAGCGGCCGAAGGCGGAAATCCTGCGCGACTGCGAGTACCTGCTGGACCAGTGGGACCAGATACGCGAGCTGACCATGAAGAGCATGGCGCCGGCGCTGATCTACGAGGAAGCGAGCCTCATCAAGCGCGCCATCCGCGACGTGTATTCCAAGGACGTGGACGACATCCTGGTGGACGGCGAGCAAGGCTGGCGCGCGGCGCGCGATTTCATGCGCATGCTGATGCCGACCCACGCCAAGAAGGTCCAGCTCTGGAAGGACCCGCAGCCGCTGTTCGCCAAGGCGCAGGTGGAGACGCAGCTCGATGCGATGATGCTGCCGACCGTGCAGCTTCGGTCCGGCGGCTACCTGGTCATCAACCAGACCGAGGCGCTGGTCGCGATTGACGTGAACTCCGGCCGCAGCACGCGGGAGCGCGGCATCGAGGAAACGGCGTTGCGGACCAACCTGGAAGCCGCGGAGGAGGCGGCGCGCCAGTTGCGCCTGCGCGACCTGGCCGGGCTGATCGTCATAGACTTCATTGACATGGAAAGCCGGCGCAACAACGCCGCGGTCGAGAAGAAGCTGAAGGACGCGCTGAAGGACGACCGGGCACGCATCCAGCTCGGCTCCATCAGCCACTTCGGCCTGCTGGAGATGAGCCGGCAGCGGCTGCGCCCATCCATCGCCGAGACGAGCTTCGTAACCTGTCCGCACTGCGTCGGGACCGGCACGGTCCGCAGCACCGAGAGCGCGGCGCTGCATGTGCTGCGCGCCGTCGAGGAGGAGGGCGGCAAGCGCCGTGCGGCGGAGATCGTCGTGTATGTGGCGGGCGCTATTGCGCTGTATATCCTGAACAACAAGCGGGTCCGGCTGGGCGAGATCGAGGCGCGGCATGACATGAAGGTGTCCTTCGCCGCCGATGAGTCGCTGCTGCCGCCCGAGGTACGCATTGACCGCGTGCGCGCCGCCGCCGCGTCCGACCTGCCGGTGCCGGTGCAGCAGTTGGCTCCGCCGGAGCCGTTCGAGGACCCAGACGAGGAGCCTGCGGACGCCATGGCGATGGCGGCCGGGACCACCCCGGCCGAGGAGGCTGACGACGATGAGGCCGAGGCTCCCCGGCCCGGCGAAACCGCCGAGGAGCAGGAGCAGCGCGGCAAGCGCCGCCGCCGGCGCCGCCGGGGCGGAGGACGCCGGGACGAGGTTGCGGCGGACGACGCCAATGCCTCCCTGCCCGTCGCAGAGGCTCCCGTCGGGGAGGACGAGGTGCCGCATGAGTTCGACGCCGTGCTGGCGGTCGGTGAAGCGGTAGCGGAGGAGCTGCCAGCCGAGGACGGCGGAGGCGGTGGGACGGACGCCGCCGTGACGGCCGAGGCCGCTCAGGGCGAGGACGCCGACCGCGCCAAGCGCCGTGGACGCCGGGGTGGACGCCGCCGGCGCAGGGATGGCGAGGCAGGCGCCGCAGAGGACGGCGCCGAGGAAGCGCCCGCCGCCACGCCCACCTATGCTGCGCCGGCCTATGCGCCGCCGGCCTATTCCGGTCCGACGCCTGCCGACCCATTTGGCGGCGGGGCGGCATTCGACATCTTCGACGCTATCGAGCAGGCGGAGCAGCAGCGCGCCCTGGCGGCGTTCGCGCCGCAAGCCCCGGCAGCGGCGCCGGTCGGGCATGAACCGGAGCAGCCTGCCCTGCCCCCTGCCACGGACGATGCGGCCGAGGCCAGGATCGGCGGCGGCCAGGTGATTGACGAGATGCCGCTGATGGAGCCGGTGATCGTGTTGCCCGAGATGGTCTCGGTCGAAGAGCCGGACGCGGTGGAGGCGGCGGTGGAGCCTGAGCCGGCCGCGCCTGAGGTGGGGGCGCCCGAGGTGGTGGCCCCAGAATCCGCCGCTGCGCACGCCGAAGATGCGGCGCCGGCCGTTGCCAACGAAACTCCGGTGTCCGAGCCGGCAGCCCAGGAATCCCTGGCAGCGGCAGCACCTGAGCCTGCGCCTACGCCGGAACTTGCCCCAGCCATCGTTCCCATCCTGGTGGGCTCGGAAGATCCTGCGGAAAAGAAGCGGGGCTGGTGGCGCAAGTAGGACGCATCCTACTCCCTCTCTCTACGGGAGAGGGTCGGGGTGAGGGGGTCTTCGCGCACCGTCCTTGCCGAGAGCGGACAGTGTGCCGCCGGCACCCTCGGATTCCCGCTCCGCAGCCAAAGACTCCCTCACCCCAACCCTCTCCCGGAGGGAGAGGGAGCAGGCGGACCAGCCCTTTATCGGAACTGTGCCAGCCGCTCGGCCGCCTCGATCATGTCCGCCTCGGGTCCGCAGTAGCTGAACCGGACCGTGCGCGACCCGCGCGTACGGTCGAAGTCCACCCCGGGCGTCGCCGCCACCCCGGCCTCCGCCAGCATCCGGGCGCAGAAGGCCGTGCTGTCGTTCGTGCGCGCGCCCACGTCGGCGTAGATGTAGAACGCCCCGTCCGCCGCCGCGATGTCCGGGAACCCCGCGCCTGGCAGCGCCCGCAGCAGGTGGTCGCGTGCCCGGCGGTAGCGCGCGACGTTCGCGTCCAGCTCCGCCCCGCAGTCCATCGCGGCCTCAGCCGCGACCTGGCATATGTGCGGCGCACTGATGAACAGGTTCTGCGCCAGGCACTCCACTGGGCGCACCAGGTCCTCTGGCAGCACCATCCAGCCGACGCGCCAGCCGGTCATGCTGAAATACTTGGAGAAGCTGTTGACCACGACCGCATGCGGGCTGAGCGCGGCAGCGGTCGCGATCGGCCGGCTGTATTGCAGGCCGTGGTAGATCTCGTCCGATATCAGCCGCACGCCCCGGGCGTCGCACCAGGCGGCAATGGCGGCCAGCTCGTCCGGCGCCAGCATAGTGCCGGCAGGGTTGCAGGGACTCGCGACGATGAGGCCGTCCGGCGCCGGGTCCAGCGCGTCCAGCATGGGGACGGTGGGCTGGTAGCGTGTGTCGGCGCCGGCCTCGACGATGACGGGCTGCAGGCCAAGTGCCGTCAGGATGTTGACGTAAGGCGGGTAGAACGGCGCTGCCATCGCCACGCGGTCACCGGGGTCGAAGGCCGCCAGGAACGCCAGCGGGAAGGCGCCGCTTGCGCCCATCGTGACCGCGATCCGCTCCGGCGCGACGTCGAGGTTATACCAGTCCCGGTAATGCCGGGCGATGCGGCGGCGGAGCGATGGGCGGCCGAGCGCTTCCGTGTAGCCCAGCGGGTCCGCGCCGCCCATTGCCGCGGCGGCGGCGGCCACGGCGCCGGCTGGGGCGCCAGTGCCGGGCTGGCCGACCTCCATGCGGATCACCCTCGGCGCGCCCGGCGGCAGCGCGGCCTGGCGGGCATTGGCCGCGGCGATCACGTCCATGACCAGGAACGGCGGCGCCGACGCGCCGCGGCCGACCTTCAGCACCGCTAGTTGCTGCCGGAGGCGAGGCCGGCGCCGCGCGGATCAACGGCGGCGCTGCACAGGCTCTCGTTGCCGGGCAAGTAGCGGGCGCAGGCGATCACGTTGGCCCGCCCCGGTTCCGGCACCGTCGCCGGCATGGCGGAGTTGGCGCGAAGGGTGTTGTTCAGCGCCACTGCCGCCGCCAGCGCCGCGCCGTCCTGCCCTGTTCCCGTCACTGCCGCGCGGAATGCGTGCACGTTGCTGTTCCACGCCAGCGCCGCCGCTAGATAGGGCGCCGGCACCGCCCGCGGCGACGCCGCCAGCAGGATGCCGGTGCCCGGGGCGATCCGCCCGGTCCCAAACAGGTTGTTCATCGTCAGCGTGCACACCACGCTGTTGCCGTTGCGGTCCAGCACTGCGAATCCCGTGGTGGCCGGCCGGGCTGCGCCCCGCTCCGCCGCAGCCTGCGCGCCGCCGAGGTCGCGGGGGTTCTCCTGCAATGCGCGAAAGGCCGCCGCGGCCTGGTCGCCGCCGTCGCCAGGCACGAAGGATGCGTAGTCCCGGCCGGCGCGCACCGTCAGCGGCGCGCCGATCCGCGGCAGGGCCTTGCGCAGGTCGTTCACCGTCATGCCGCCGCCTGCCAGGCGGGAGCCGTCTTCCAGCTTGCGGGCCAGGCCGCCCTGATACAGGTCGCCGACCCCCACAGTGCGGAGCGTCGCGAGCGTCGCGCCCAGGTCCGGCTGCGTCAGCGTGCCGCCCTCCCGCAGGGGTTGACCACCAGGGGCGAACACGGCGCGGGCGTTCGGGTCCTGCGCCAGGGGTCCGGCCACCACGGCAAAGTCCTGCAACAGGGCGCGCGAGACCGGGACGCCGAAGCGCGCCAACTGCTCGGCGGGCGAGACCAGGCTCTCGAAGGGGCGGCTGCCATACTTGGCATGAAGCGCGAACAGGCCGCGGGCCATCATCGGCAACGCTGCCGGCCGGTCGGCGGGGCCGTTGGGCTCGGTGGGCGCAAGCGGAGCGAACACCACCGCCTCCGGGGCGCCGCCGCCGGGGCCGTCCTGGCGGGGGTTGTAAACGAGGCAGCCGCCGCCGCCGCCCAGCCCGGCGCGCGACGGCAAGGTGACGGTCAGGGTGAAGCCAAGCGCCACGGCCGCATCGGCGGCATTGCCGCCTACGGCCAGCACCTCGCGCGCCGCCAGCGCCGCCCTTGGCTCGTCCGCGACGGCGCCGCCGATGAAGCCCCCCAGCCGTTGCGGGCCGGACCCGCCGCTGGCGCTGCTGCCGCCAAGGAAGGTGTTCTTGACGGAGTTCACCGTCTCGCACCCGCTGAGCGACGCCGCCGCCAGCAGCAGCGCCGCCATGCGCCCGGTGGCCAAGGTGCGCCGGGCGGATAAGGGTTGCCTGCTGCGCACGGACGCCACCTCGATCTGGTCGAACAAGCGCGTGGCATAACCGCCTTCGCCAGGGGGGGCAACCGATGCTATGGCTAGGGCGGCCTGCGTCCAAGTCTGTACGCAGGCCGCCCTAGCTCTGTCGTTTGCAGGCAGATGCCTGCAGTTGGTTCCGGCGGCTTCGCCCCTGGGCCCAACTGTAGTCTGCCCGAAGCCGCCCGCCCGGAGGACCGTCGCCATGCGCCTGCTGCCCGCCTTGCTGATTGCCCTGTCCACCGCAGGGCCGCTGGCCGGCCCTGTCCTGGCTGCGGACCCGCCCGCGCTGACCCCGGCGCAACGGGCGGACGTCGTGGCCATCCTGCGCGACACGCTCCGCACCGACCCCGGCATCTTGCGCGATGCGCTGGCGGCGCTGCAGGCCGATGACGACCGGCGGCACGATACGGCGCAGGCCGATGTGCTGCAGTTGCTGGCAGGCAAGCTGGTGGACCCCGCCGACCCCGTCGCCGGCAACCCGGCGGCCGCGGTCACCCTGGTCGAGTTCTACGACACGCGCTGCCCCTACTGCCGCCGGATGATGGGGGTGACGGAGGAGCTGCTGCGGACCGACCCGGGCGTCCGGATTGTCTTCAAGGACTTGCCGATCCTCGGTCCGGCCAGCCAGTTGGAAAGCCGCGCCCTGCTGGCGGCGCAACGCCAGGGCGGCTACCTGCGCCTGCAGGCCGCCGTGATGCGGACCAGCGCGCCGTCCACGCGCGACTCGTTGCAGGCAGAGGCGGAGCGGCAGGGCCTGGACGGCGCCGCGCTGCTGCGCGACATGGACGACCCGGCGATCAAGGCGCGGCTGGACGCAAACATCGCACTTGCGCAGCAGATCGGGCTGCAAGGCACGCCGGCCATGGTGATCGGCAGCCGCCTGATCCCTGGGGCCGTGGCCCTTGACGACCTACGTGCCGCGGTGGCGGAAGCGCGCACGGGCCGCTGAGCAGGCCATGGGCGGCCCGCGTAGCTTGGGCCTGACTGACTTCCACCGGATGCTGCTGCAAACGCTGGTTCGGCTGTTTGGCTGCGGCACGGCGCACAAGCCTTAAGGTCCGGTTGCTCCGCCCCCGGACCTAACCGCAATCTGCCCGGGCCTACGGCGCTGACGGGCAGCGCCGGGTTAGTTGACCCAGGCGTTCTGGTCCGACCGCTGCGGCACGGCGTCGGGCACCGCCTCCGGCGCGCGCAGCCAATATCCGGAGCCGCGGATGCTCTGGATCAACATGGTGCCGCTTTCGTCCGGCGGCAGCTTCTGGCGCAGGTTGAACACGAGCTGGTCAACGCTGCGGTCCTCCGCCCGCCAAGCCCGGCGCAATGCCGCCTCGGACAGGCGGTCGCGCGACACTGGCTGGCCGGCGGCGGCGGCCAGCGTTTCCAGGGCGGCGAACTCCGCCGACGTCAGGTTCAGCCGGCGTCCGTCCGCCGTGTGGACGGTACGGTGCTGCAAGTTGATACGGATTGGGCCAATGGACAGAACGGCCGATTGAGTTGGGGCAGTCGCACGGTCGTGCCGGGTGTTGACCCGGCGGTGGACGGCCCGGATACGTGCGATCATCTCACGCATGGCGGGCGGCTTGGCGATGTAATCGTCGGCGCCCAGCTCAAGCCCGACGATCCGGTCGGCTTCGTCGCCCATTCCGGACACGACGATGACGCCGCAGTCGCGCGCTTCTGCCAAGCGGCCGATCAAGGTGACGCCGCTCACGTCGGGAAGGGTCAAATCCACCAGCACGACATCCGGCCGGAAGCTTGCCTTCATGGCCATCCCGGCGTTGCCTGTGCCGGCCCATGCGACCTGCATGCCGGCCCGCTCAAACCCGCGCACGAATGCGCGCGCCACGGCCTCGTCATCCTCTATCAACAGCACACGCGGGTTTGACAGCATCGCGTCAGAGGTTGCGCCGCTGTTAGACATTAAGCTGACCCTTTCTGATATCGACACATACTTGTTAGCACAAACTTTATTGGCAAGTGTATGATCAGACAACCTTTCTATTGAAGATTCCTGAATAGCGTGACTTTTGTGCATTCCAACGGAGTTAACGGCCAGCCCGTCACCCTACGGCCGGACCTACCGTCTCCCCTTATGGTAACTAGCATCACATTTCACTCGCAGCAGTGCGAATATTAACACTGCCAGCGTCAAAATTTGTCATTCTCACCCTGTAGAAAGTTAGGGCGGCTTGTTTTGACTGGAATATATAGCTGATGTAGGGACCGTATGCGGCCGCACAACATGGAATTAGGCGCATGGACCTTGAACCAGGGCAACATGGACCGCAGGCAGTCGGAACGAGCCCCGTTCATGCGGAAAACGCCCTGCCGGGCAGGGTTGATTCCAAACCTCACCCCGATGGAACTGCGTGGGCTGGCGCTGCCGCTACTCCGGCCGGGGGTCGAACGTTGGACATCGCCGAAATCCGCCGCCTGGACTCGCTCGACTCGTTCGAGATCATTGACACAGCGCCGGAGCCCGGGTTCGACCGCATCGTGGACCTAGCGGTGCGCATCTTCGGAACCGAGGTTGCGCTCGTGTGCCTGGTTGATGAGCACCGGGTCTGGTACAAGGCGAAGGCTGGCACCGCATCGGACGAACAGCCCCGTGCCGGGTCGTTCTGCGACCAGGTCATCACGTCGCCGGACGTCCTGGTGGTCGAGGACGCGCAGGTCGCACCCTGGCACGGCGGCGCCGGGCCGCTCGGCAAGGAGTGCAGCTTCTATGCCGGCGCTACCCTGACGGCGGCGTGCGGCGAGCACGTCGGAACCCTGTGCATCATGGACCGGCACATCCGGTCGTTCTCCGACAACGACAAGGCAGCGCTGTCCGACCTGGCGGCCATCGTGTCCCAGGAGCTTGAACACCGGCGGCGCAGCATAGCGTTCACCCAGTTGAACCAGCGCAGCGCCCGCACGGACGCCATGATGCATGCCGTCGCAAATGCCGCCACGTGCGAGCAGGCGCTGGCAGGGCTGCTGACCCGCTTGTGCGACGACCATGACGCCGCTGCGGGCCATATTTGGCGGCTCGCGCTTCCCGACCAGGTGTTGCTTGAGGTCAGCCGCAATCCGGGCAACCGCATCCAAATGGACGCGCATTTCGAGCTGGCGCGCAGGCTTGGCGCCAAGCCCGGCAATTCACTGACCGCCGACACCATCGCGTCCGGCAAGCCTCGGGCGGTGCGCTTCGCCGGCGTCGCGGACCTGCACCGCTACCCGATGCTCGCCTCCGCCATGCGGCACGGGATGATGTGCCAGGTGATCCAGCCGCTCCGTGTGGCGGGGGAGCAATTCGGCATCACCCTGTTCTTCGACACGGACCGCACCGACCTGGACTTGGTGCTGGAGGATGTCGGGGCGCTGGCGGACACCATTCGCCCTGCCCTCTACCGCAAGGTGGCGGAGGAGAGGATGCACCTTCTCAGCACCGCGCTGGACCGCGCCAACGACTCCGTCATGATAACCGAGGCGCCCCCGCACGACCCCTCGGAGCCTTTCATCGCCTATGTCAACTCCTCGTTCTGCCGCTCGACCGGCTATGAGGCGGATGAGGTCGTGGGCCAATCGCCGCGCCTGCTGCTGGGGCCGGAGGCCGATCTGCTGGCTCAGGGCCAGTTCGCGAGGGCGATGCAGGAAGGCACGCCGACCCGGACGGAGGTGGAGTACTGCCGCAAGGACGGCACCCGGTTCTGGGTGGAGATGGACGTGACTCCGCTGGCGGACGCCACGGGCTGGCAGACCTGCTGGATCAGCATCCAGCGCGACATCACCCGGCGCCGCCAGACCGACCAGGCCGGCAAGGAACGGGAAGCCAGCAACCGCACCCTGTTCGAGCAGTCGCCGATGCCGACGCTGGTGTTCGAGCGGCGCACCCTGCGCTTCCTCGACGTGAACGGCGCCGCGGTGAGCCAGTATGGCTGGAGCCGGGCGCAGTTCCTGGCGATGTCGCTGCCCGACCTTCTAGCTGCCGACGAGCAGCCGACCTTCGGCACGCTGATCGCCGGCAACCAGGCCACGGAGATCGCCCGCCGCAGTTGGACCCACCTGCGGGCCGACGGCAGCCGCATGGTGGTGACGGTCGCCTCCCACGCGCTGACCTATGCCGGGGAGGACGCCGTCATGGCGGTGCTGCAAGACGTGACGGAGGTGGAGGCGGCCAGGCGCGACATGCAGGAGGCGAACGTGCGCCTGGAAGACCTGGCCAGGCAACTGCAGGCCAGGACCGCAGAGTTGACGGAGGTGCATCGGCTGGCCCGGCTGGGCGCCTGGCGCCGCTCCCTGGACGGTTCCGACGTCATGTGGTCGGACGAGATGTTCGAGATCACCGGGTTTCCCCAGGCAGAGGGGATACCGTCAATGAAGGAAACCCTGGCCCGCATCCATCCGGACGACCATGCGGCCCTGCGCCTGGTGCAGAACAACGCGGCCGCTATGCGGTCTGCCCGCATGGTGGATTTCCGCATCGTAATGCCTGGGGGCGTCGTACGCCATTGCCGCCTGGATGCCCGTCCGATGCTGGACGACGCCGGAACAGTCACGGGCCTGTATGGCTATTGCCAGGACATCACCGCGCATAAGCAGACCGAGCTGGCGCTGCTGCGGTCGGAGAAGCTGAAGTCCATCGGCCAGCTTACCGGAGGCATCGCGCACGACTTCAACAACCTGCTGACGGTGGTGACGCTGAACCTTGAGGAAGCGCTGGACACGATCCCGGACGGCGATCCGCTGCGTGACGTCCTGCAACCCGCCATGCACGCAGCGGTGCGCGGGGCGGAGCTGACCAAGCAGCTCCTGTCCTATGCCCGACGCGCCGCCCTTCGGCCGGAGCGGATACGGTTGTCCGGATTCTTCGAGAACCTGCGCCCGATGCTGACGCGCACCATCGGCAAGCGCTATGACTTGCGGCTGGCGTTGCATGACGACGGGACCGCCTTCGTTGATCCGGCGCAATTGGAAAACGCCATCATCAACCTGGTGATCAACGCCCGCGACGCGATGCCGGACGGCGGCTGCATCCAGGTCTCGACTTCGCTCGCAACCGTCGCGGCTGCGAACGACCTGCCGGACGGGGGGGCGCCCGACGTGCCGGACGACCTGGCGCCCGGACAGTATCTCCGCATCAGCGTCGCCGACACCGGCACCGGCATCCCACCGGAGGTGCTGGCGCGGGTGTTCGAGCCGTTTTTCACCACCAAGGATGTCGGCCGTGGCAGCGGGCTGGGCCTGAGCATGGTTTACGGGTTCGCCAAGCAATCGGGTGGACAGGCGATGATCAGCAGCGAGCTTGGTGTCGGGACGACCGTCCGGCTGTTCCTGCCGGTTGTCGGTCCCAAGGGCGCCGAGGCTCCGCCGTTGCCCACCCCGGCCTGGCAGAGCCGCGGCTTGCGCGCCCTGGTCGTGGACGACGAGCCGGACGTCCTGGCCACCACCGCACGCATGGTGTCGAACATGGGGCTGGAGGTCACGACAGCCCTGAGCGCAGCGGACGCGGCAACGCGGCTGCAGGAGTCCGAGGGGTTCGACCTGCTGTTCAGCGACGTGCGCCTGCCCGGTCCGGTGGATGGCGTGGCGTTGGCGGCGCAGGCCCGGGTGCAGTTGCCCGGCATCAACGTCCTGCTGACGTCCGGCTACACCGACCATTGGGCGGCGGCGCTGGACGGAACCGGAGCCGGCCTGCCGGGCGACACGCGGTTCCTGGCGAAGCCCTACACCCGCCAGGCGCTGCATGACGCCCTGACGGCGCTGCTGGGACAGGAATAAGCGCCGGTTCCCGCCGGGGCGACACTGGCCTCAACCCTAGATGGGTATGGACCTCATCGTCCTAGGCCCGCGTGCATCGCGTCCGCAGGCGGGGGACTCGCGGCATGGCTGGGCCAGCCCCGGCGTTTACGCCAGTTGCAGCAGCAGCGATTTGAGGTAGGCGCTTTCCGGGAGGTGGGGATGCACGGGATGGTCCGGCCCGGCAGCGCCGGTGTGGATGATCCGGGCCTCCCGGCGCCCCCGTAGCAGCGCCCCCGCCACCTGGGCGCTGAACAGGTCCAGCGGCGCATGATGGCTGCACGACGCCACGAACAAAAAGCCGCCGGGCGTCACCAGGGGCGCAGCCAGCCGGGTCATGCGGTGATAGGCGCGCAGGCCGGCGTCCTGGTCCCGCTTGGATTTCGCGAAGGCCGGCGGGTCGCAGACGACGATGCCGTAGCTTTGCCCGGCAGCGGCCAGGGCGCCCATCACGTCGAAGGCGTCACCGCGTGTGGCCTCGACATGGGTCAGGCCGTTGCGGACGGCGGCGTCCATGGCGCGGTCGAGGGCGGGCTGGCTGCTGTCCACCAGGGTCACGGACGCGGCGCCGGCAGCCGCGGCGCGCAGGCCGAAGGCGCCGGTATGGCAGAACACGTCCAGCATCCGGGCGCCTGGCGCCAGGCCCGCGACTATGTCCCGGTTGGGGCGCTGGTCCCAGAAGAAGCCGGTCTTCTGCCCTGATAGCGGGTCTATGGGGAAGCGGACGCCGCCCTCCTCCGCCACCGCGTCCGCGGCGTCCCCATGCAGCAGGCGGACGTCTTGCGGCAGGCCTTCGTGCACGCGGGCGGCGCTGTCGTTGCGGGCGACGATGGCGCGGAGGGGAAGCAGGTCCATCAGGGTGGCGGTGATCTCGGGCAGCAGGCGGTCCATACCGGCGGTGTTGGCCTGCAGCACGGCCACGTCGCCGAAGCGGTCCACGATCAGGCCGGGCAGGCGGTCGGCCTCGGCATGGACGAGGCGGTGGTGCGCGCCGGGGGTGATGCGGGCGCGCAACGCAATGGCGTCGGCCAGGCGGGCGCGGACCCAGGCCGCGTTGATCTCCGCGCCGGGGTCGCGGTCCAGCAGGCGGGCGGCGATCAGGCTGTGCGGGTTGAACATGAACGTGCCGTGGCGCCAGCCGTCGTCGCCCTCGATGCGGACGATGCCGCCAGGGGGCCAGGCGCGGTGCTCGGGGGTGGTGGCCAGCTCGTTGCTGAAGGCCCAGGGGTGGCCGGACTTCAGGCGGCGGTCCTGCTTGGGGTGCAGGCGGATCAGGGGGTGCATGGGGGTGGGGGTATCAGGGTTAGGGGGTGGGGTCACCGTCGTAGGCAATTCTATGGGCACTGCTTTCGCACAGGAGATCCAAGACCGTCACCAGCCATGCGGTCATTTGGACATGTCAATATGCAGACGGCCATGTTGGACAAGGAGCCAACGCGTCGAAGTTCCCAACTCCGATCCACGGCTGCAACGGTCAAAGATTGCCCAATCAGGATATGGCCGCTCGACCGTGAGAGAGACGATGTGCAGGCCAGTCGAAAGCTTGATGCTGATTTCTGGCAGCCGACCGCTGGTGGCGACACTTGCGACTGTTCCTCGTGCGAGGCAAGCGAGCAGCTTGGGCCACTGCAGTTCTTCGGTCATGAAGCTGCAAAGGATCGAATGTTTCCCCTCTAGTCGCCAACCTCCGCTGAGCGACAATCCCATGTCGCCGCATGGATTACCCAACGATCCGTCCGGCCGAGTGCCGCCGGGCCTGAGATTGCCAAATTCAAGGAACAGGGCGGTCCCATAGCCTTTCCAAGCATGCGTGACTGCAAGGCCGATCAGAGGCTCGGTGAAAGCGGCCAGCATGGCCTGCTGCGCCGTTTGCAAGGCGTCGGCAGGTACTACGTTTTGGCGGACGCCGTTCAACGCACGTAAACCCTGGTATCCCCCACCGTCGCCGCGGGCTCCGGCCGGGCCAGGACGCGGACGCGGGATTGCGGGATGCCTTGGGCGACGATTTGCCGCGCAACCTCGGCAGCGCCGAGCGTGGCGTTGCGCGCGGCCTCGTCCGTAGGGGTGCCGGGCAGGATGGCGACCACGTCGAACTCCACGCCGGGCTTGCGGGCGCGGGCGGCGGCCACGGCAGCGTGGACCGCATCCGTGCCGGGCTGGCCCGCCGGCAGGATCAGCAGCGGCGGCGGGCCGGGGAAGGCTCCGGCCGGCACGGGCGCGGGCGGGGCGGCGGGGATCACCGGAGCGGCGCCGGCGCCGGGACGGAAGGTGTTCTGGTCTATCAGCGTGCAGCCCGGCAGCAGCGCGAGCAGCACGGCGAGTCCCACCCATTCTCCCCCCGTCCCATGCGGGCGGAGGAACCCAGACATCGTGGGCCGCTGCGGGACGGACGTAATGGCTACCCCCGACCCAGCGCGGCGACGCCGGGGAGGGTCTTGCCCTCCAGCCATTCCAGGAACGCGCCGCCGGCGGTGCTGACGTAGGTCAGGCGGTCCAGGACGCCGGCGTGGCGCAGGGCGGACACCGTGTCGCCGCCGCCGGCCACGCTCAGCAGCGATCCCTGCTCCGTCAACTCAGCCACCGCCTGCGCCAGCGCCACCGTGGCGGCGTCGAAGGGCGGGGTCTCGAAGGCACCCAGCGGGCCGTTCCAGACGACCGTCCGCATGTCGGGCAGGCGGTCGCGCAGGGCCTGGACGGTGTTGGGGCCGACGTCCAGCATCATGGCATCGGCAGGGATGGCGTCGGTGGACACCGTCTCCGTCGGCGCCCCGGCGCGGAACTCGCGCGCCACCACCGCATCGCTGGGCAGCATGATGGTGCAGCCGGCGCGGTTCGCCTCCTCCATGATCTCCCGTGCGGTGGCGTGCATGTCGGCCTCCTGCAGGCTGCGGCCCACGTCGGTGCCGGTCGCGGCCAGGAAAGTGTTGGCCATCGCGCCGCCGATCACCAGCACGTCCACCCGGCGGCTCAGGTTGCCCAGCAGCTCCAGCTTGGTCGAAACCTTGCTGCCGCCGACGATCGCCATCACCGGGCGTTGCGGGTTGCCGAGGGCGGCGTCCAGCGCGTCCAGCTCCGCCTGCATCATGCGCCCAGCATGGGCGGGCAGGTGACCCGCCACGCCCTCGGTGCTGGCATGGGCGCGGTGTGCGGCCGAGAAGGCGTCGTTGACATACAGGTCCGCAAGGGACGCAAGGGCGGCGGCGAACTCGGGGTGGTTGTCCTCCTCGCCCGGATGGAAGCGGGTGTTCTCCAGCACCAGGACGCCGCCATCGGCAAGTGCCGCGACCGCCGCCTGCGCGGCCGGGCCGACCGTGTCGGCGGCGAAGGCGACGGGGTGGCCCAAAACCTCCCCGAGGGCTGCGGCCATCGGGCGAAGCGACATGCTTTCGACCGGCTTGCCCTTAGGCCGGTCGAAGTGGCTGCAGACGATGACGCGGGCGCCGGCGTCGGACAGCTCGCGTATGGTGGGGGACAGGCGCTGGATGCGGGTCAGGTCGCTGATGCGGCCGTCGCGCACGGGGACGTTCAGGTCGGCGCGCAGCAGCACGCGCTTTCCCTTCACGTCCACGCCGTCCAGGGTGGCTGCGGCCATCACATCGCCCCGAACAGGGCGGCGGTGTCGGCCATGCGGTTGCTGAAGCCCCACTCGTTGTCATACCAGCCCATGATGCGGGCCAACTCGCCGTCCACCACCGCGGTCTGCGTGGCGTCGAAGGTGCAGCTTGCCGCCTGGTGGTTGAAGTCGGAGCTGACGAGCTTGTGGGTGTTGTAGTCCAGGATGCCCTTCATGGCGCCGGTGGACGCCGCCTTCATCGCGTCGTTGATTTGCTGAACCGTGGCCTTGTCCCGCAGGTTCACGTCGAGACTCACGAGGCTCACGTTCGGCACCGGCACACGGATGGAAGTGCCGTCCAGCTTGCCCTTCAGCTCCGGCATCACCAGGCCCACAGCCTTGGCGGCGCCGGTGCTGGTGGGGATGGAGTTGACCGCGGCGCCGCGGGCGCGGTGCAGGTCCTTGTGCAGGGTGTCCACCGTGTTCTGGTCGCCGGTGTAGGCGTGGATGGTCAGCATGTAGCCGCGCAGCACGCCGAAGTTGTCGTGCATCACCTTCACCATCGGGACCAGGCAGTTGGTCGTGCACGAGGCGTTGGAGATGACGGTCATGTCCTTGGTGATGACGTCCTGGTTCACGCCATAGACGACCGTCGCGTCCACGCCGTCCGCCGGGGCGCTGATGAGCACCTTGCGGGCGCCGGCGCCGGTGATGAGGGCGGACGCCGCCTGCTTGGTGGTGAAGCGCCCGGTGCACTCCATGGCGACGTCCACGCCCTGGTAGGGCACCTTGGACGGCTCACGCTCGGCGGTCACTTCAATGGGGCCATAGGTGCGGCCGTTGTGATGAATGGTGATGGACTGGCCGTGCACCTCAACCGTGCCGGGGAAGCGGCCGTGGACGCTGTCGAAGCGGAACAGGTGGGCGTTGTCATCCACGCTGCCGAGGTCGTTGATGGCGACGGGCTCCACGTCGGTGCGCCCGCTCTCGATGATGGCGCGCAGCACCAGGCGCCCGATGCGCCCGAATCCGTTGATGGCGACCTTAACGGCCATTTGGGTCTTCCTCTTGGGGTGTCAGCCGCCGCTTGACGGCCGTGGTGATGGCCTCCGGCGTGATGCCGAAGTGCCTGAACAAGTGCTCGCCCGGGGCGCTGGCGCCGAAGCCATCCATGCCGATGAAAGTTCCTCCGTCGCCCAGCCAGCGCTCCCAGCCGAAGCCGCAGGCGGCCTCGATCCCCCAGCGCGGGGCGGTGCCCAGCACGGCGGCGCGGTATTCCGGGGCCTGCTGGCCGAACAGTTGCCAGCACGGCAGCGACACGACGGCGGCGGCGATGCCGGCCTCGGCCAGCATGCGCCTGGCGTCCATCGCCACAGCGACCTCGGACCCCGTGGCGATCAGGGTGGCCTGGCGGGGGCCGTCGGCGTCCTGCAGCACGTAGCCGCCGCGGGCGCTGCGGTTCTCCCCGGCGTCGGTCCGCAGCGCCGGGACGGGCTGGCGCGACAGGGCCAGCAGGGTGGGGCCGTCGGTGCGGCGGAGGGCGAGTTCCCAGCACTCCACCGTTTCCAGCGCATCCGCCGGGCGCATGACGTTGACGCCGGGGATGGCGCGCAGGCTGGCAAGCTGCTCGACCGGCTGGTGGGTCGGGCCGTCCTCGCCCAGGCCGATGCTGTCATGGGTCAGCACCATGATGACGCGCTGGCGCATGATGGCGGCCAGGCGCAGGGCGGGGCGCATGTAGTCGCTGAACGCCAGGTAGGTGCCGGCGTAGGGCACGATGCCGCCGTGCAGCGCCAGGCCATTCAGGCAGGCGGCCATCCCGTGCTCACGCACGCCATAGTGGATGTGGCGCCCGGCGTAGCTGCCCGGCGTCACCGCCGCCATGCCGCGGGCCAGGGTGCGGCTGCGGTCGGTCGCGTCCGTGCTGCCGCCGACCAGCTCCGGCATCGCCGGCGCCAGGGCGTCCAGGGCGCGCTGGCTGGCCTCCCGGGTGGCCATGGTCGGGCGGGTGTCGGCGAGTTCCGCGCGCAGCTCCGCCGTGGCCTCGTGCCAGAGGTCGGGGAGGCGTCCGGAGTGGACGCGCTCGAACTCGGTGCGCAGGGGGTGCCGGGTCAGGCGCTTGAGCCAGGCGCGGCGGGCGGCGGTGCCGCGGGCGCCGGCGGCGGACCAGCGGGCCTGCAGGTCGGGCGGGATCGAGAACGGCGGGTGCGGCCAGTCCAGGGCGCGCTTGGCGGCCTCGGCCTCGGTGTCGCCCGGCGGGCGGCCCGGCGCGGCGGGGGCGCCGGGCTGAATGGGGGCAGCCTGGGCAGGGGCGGCGAGGCCGATGATGGTGCGGCAGGCGATCAGCGTCGGCTTCTTGGAGCGCAGGGCCAGGGATAGGGCGGCGGCGATGGCGGCGGGGTCGTGGCCGTCCACGCGCTTGGTCGCCCAGCCTAGGGCGGCAAAGTGCTTGAGCGGGTCGCACGATGGCATCTGCCCGGCGTCGCTGTCGGTGGACACAGTGTTGTCGTCCCACAGCACCGTCAGCTTCTCCAGCCGCAGGTGCCCGGCGAGGCAGGCGGCCTCGTGGCTTACGCCCTCCTGCAGGTCGCCGTCGCTGGCGACGACCCAGGTGCGGTGGTCCACCAGGCTTTTGCCGAAGCGGGCGGCCATCATGCGCTCGGCGAGGGCCATGCCGACGGCGGTGGCGAGGCCCTGGCCGAGCGGGCCGGTCGTGGCCTCGATGGCCGGGTGCTCGCCGTGTTCGGGGTGGCCGGCGGCGGGGCTGTCGAGCTGGCGGAAGCGTTGGAGGTGGTGAAGCTCCATGCCGGCGTGTCCCGTCAGGTGTAGCAGGGCATAGAGCAGCAAGGAGCCGTGCCCGGCGGAGAGCACGAAGCGGTCGCGGTCGGGCCAGCGCGGGTCGGCGGCGTCGTAGCGGAGGACGCGGGACCAGAGGGCGGTGGCGGCGTCGGCCATGCCCATGGGCATGCCGGGGTGGCCGGAGCCTGCGGCCTCGGTCGCATCTATGGCGAGGGCGCGGATGGCGTCGGCCATGCGCCGCTCGATGGTGGCCGGGCGCGCGAGGATGGCCGCCTGGGCCTGCTGGGCCGGGGCGGGGGCGTGCGGGGCGTCGAGCGTTACGGTGGGCGCGCCTGGCATCCGTCTCCCTTGGGTGGCGCGGCCCCCTGGGTGGGGCGCGGGGGTTGCTGGGGGCTATACGGGGCGGGGGGCGGGGGGGCAAGCCGCCACGGCCGTACGGCTGGGTTACACGCGGCCTGGGATGTCGGCGCGTTCATGGAACACGGCGGTGATGGCCGGGGTGGTTAGGCTGTATCGGACCCGGTAGGGGCCGGCCTTGATCCAGGCTTGTCCGGGGCGGGCAAGGGTGGGGTAAGGGCGTGGGGCGGGTAAGCCGGCAGCAGGGTCGCCTTCGATGCGGCGGGCCGCTTCCTGAATTGCTTGATTGAGGTTGCGGGCGGCGTCCAGGCGCAGTTCCCGCTCGTAGTAGAACCGAAGTTCCGCGATCTGCCGCCTTGCCCGCGGCGTGACGCCGATCAAGGCTTGGGCGGGGTGGAATCCGCCTTGGGTGCTGCCGGGTCCGCCGCGAGCTTCGCCTCGATATGCGCGATGGTGTCTTGGATCTCGGCCAGCACGAGGGACAGCGGGACGAGTTGCCCGGCTGCAAGCTGGGCATCACTTTCCTCTATGGCTTCCAACCAGCCGGATGGGAGGGGTTGTGGCGTGGCGTGGTTCATGGGGGATGTTTAGCACGTTGCCGTTAAGGGTCTCTACTGCCGAGGCAGGCGGGGCGTCGGCCATGCAGCGTGCGAGACGGGCGGCCGGGCACGCGAGGATGGCCGCCTGGGCCTGCTGGGCTCGGGTGGGGGCTATACTAGGGATGAGGGCTTTGACGGGATGGGTGCAGAAAGGCGCCTGCTTTGCTACCTTTGGCTATCAGTGGCAGGGCGGATGTGTCCTGAGCCGGGCTGGAGGGTGCCGCTATGACTGTCATCACCACGCGCATCGTCGTCGCAGAGGATGGAACCATCTCTGGCCGGGCGCCTGTTGGTCAGGTGCCACCCGGCGAGCATGAGGCCGCCATTACCGTGACAACGGCTGCCCTGAAGCCGCCGAAGGGCAAGCCGTTTAGGATGGAGGGCCTCAAACTACATGATGTGCCCTGGGACGACAGCATTTCCCTACGTCGTGAGGACTTGTATGACGACGAGGGGCGGTTGCGCTGACCCAACCCGGTGACCCGGTCTTCGTTGATACGAATGTATTGATCTACTTTAACCGGCCGGGGGCGCCACAGCATGGCGCGGCCCAATCGGGGTTGGCGCGCTTGCAGGCCGAGTCAAGCCCGCTATGGATCAGCCCCAGGGCTATCGCACTTCAAATAGTTTGAGGAGTTTGGTGAGATAGGCGTCGTCCCATCCGGCGCGTTTGAGCTTGCCGCGCAGCGATCCCTTGCTGGGTTCGGCCTGGATGACGTTCAGGG
>JAABUQ010005335.1_pt1 | contig 20636 bp, 17 predicted proteins | sample 5560001 | NCBI WGS metagenome assembly JAABUQ01 (sample SAMN10711888, study PRJNA513371) | rock metagenome | isolation source: Antarctica rocks | place: Antarctica: Victoria Land, Finger Mt nord | collected 2015-12-18
GAGGCTGCTGACCTCGGCCCACGCGCGTCTCGACCAGAGCGACGCCGTCGCGCAGACCTCCGGGCCGGCCCTCGCCGGCGGCCTGGTGTCGCTGTTGGGGGCGCCGTGGGCGGTGCTCGTCGACGCCATCAGCTACGTGGTGTCCGGCGTGCTGATCGCCCGGATCAGCGTGGTCGAGCCGCCCCTGCCCCCGCGGGCGCGGTCCGGGGGCGGTGTCCGGCAGGAGGCGATGGAGGGCCTGCGGTGGGTGTACTGCCACCCCACGCTGCGGTCCTTCGCGGTCGGGACCCACGCCTGGTTCCTGTTCACCGGGGTCTCCGGCGCGGTGCTGGTGCCGTTCGCGCTGCGCACACTGGAGTTGAGCCCGTTCGGGCTCGGGCTGGCCCTGTCGGTCGCCGGGGTCGGGGGACTGGCCGGCAGCCTGGCCGCGACCGGGCTCGGGGCCCGGTTCGGCGCCGGCCGGGTGGTCCTCGCCTGCTGGGCCGCCGAGGGGGTCGCCTACGTGCTGCTCGCCCTGAGCGCCGCCCACTGGTCGGGATGGCTGCTGTTCGGCGCCGGGCAGCTGCTGTTCGGGCTCGGACTCGGCGCGGAGAACGCCAACTCGATGGGCTACCGCCAGGCCGTGACCCCGGACCGGCTGCAGGGGCGCATGAACATCACCATGCGGTCGGTGAACCGGGCCATGATCGTCATCGGCGCCCCCCTCGCCGGGCTACTCGCGGACACCCTCGGCTACCGCCCCATGCTGTGGATCGTCGCCGCCGGCTTCGCCGTCGTCGCCACCGGGCTCGGGGCGTCCCGGTTCCGCACCGCCCACCTCGGCGACACCTACACCCCCCTGCCTGACCGACCCGGGTCGGTGGCGGGGTGAGCTCCGCTCGGAACCCGGTCCCCGTCCTCGGCCTCGACCTGGGCCTCGGCGTGTGGAGGGTTGCTGGTCGTCGGACCCCTGTTCGCGGTCCTGGCCGCCGCCCCCGTCCCGGGTCACCGCCTGGTCACAACGCCCGCGAGCCGATCTGCTCACGGTCCGGACGGCCGTCAGCTGGGCGTGCGCCCCTGGGCGCGGACCGCACCGCCCGGAGACCCACTGGGACCGGCTCGCGTGTGGGGGTCACCGGTCGCGGCCGGTCACGAAGCAGGCCAGTTCCCACAGGGCGGCCGTCGCGCCGTGCGGGGCACCCCCGTCCTCCAGGGCGTCCAGGCAGGCCCGCGCGGCGGCGAGCTGGGTGCCGGCCTCGGTCTCCGCCCGCGCCCTGCCACCAGCCGCCACGACCAGCTCCGCCAGGACGGGCAGGACCTCGTCGGCGAACGGCTCCGGGTCGGCGAAGGCCGCGCGGAGCCGGTCCGCAGCTGGGCCCGCGCCCTCCAGTGCGGCGACGATCGGCACCGACTTCTTGCGGACGCGTAGGTCCGCCAGCGCAGGCTTGCCGGTCTGGTCCGGGCTCCCCCAGAGGCCGAGCAGGTCATCCGTGGACTGGAACGCCATGCCGACGTGCTCCCCGAACGCGGCCAGGTCCGCGGTCACCGAGGCCGGGGCGTCCGCGCCCACCGAGGCGATCGAGGCGGCGCACCGCATCAGCGCCGCCGTCTTTCCCGACTGCATCGCCAGGCACTCGACGAGGCCGACCCGCTCGCGGCGCTCGAAGGCCACATCCGACATCTGCCCGTCCACCAGCCGTTGGACCGCCGTGGTCAGGCACCTGGTCGCCCGGCCCGCGGCTCCCGGGTCCGGCGCGCTCTGGCGCAACACCTCCACGGCCAGGGCCAGCAGCGAGTCGCCGGCCAGGATCGCCGACGGGACGCCGAACACGGTCCACGCCGTCGGGCGGTGCCGCCGCGAGGTGTCGCCGTCCATCACGTCGTCGTGCAGCAGGGAGAAGTCGTGCACCAGCTCGACCGCGGCGGCCAGCCCCGGAACCGGCGCGGCGGCGTCGCCCGTCAGCCCGGCCGCCTCGGCACCGAGGACCACCAACGCGGGGCGCACCGCCTTGCCGGCCGGTGAGGTCCGCGGGCGACCCACCTCGTCACGCCAGCCGAGGTGGTACTCCACGACCGTCCGCACGTCGGGTCCGAGCGTTCCCACCGCGTCGCGCAGGACCCTGTCGACCAGGTCCCTGGCCGCGCTGACCTGGGGAGGGAGGGTTGCTGTCATCGGGATGGGATCCTCTCACGGGGCTCCGCGCCTACCAGGGCGGGTTCGCCGGTCACCAGTAGGTCGCGAGCGGCGGCGTGACCGGACACGACAGCCCCCTCCATCGTGTCGGGGAGTCCCGTCGCGGTCCACGCGCCGGCCAGCACCAACCCGGGCACCGCGGTCCGGGCCGCCGGGCGCAGGGAGCCGGTGCCGGGGGCGGCGACGAACGTGGCGCGCCGCTCCCGGGTGACGAACGCGTCCACCACGCGCGCTCCGGCCGCCGCCGGGAACAGCTCGCGCAGGGCGGCCACGAACCGCTTGAGCAGGGCCTCGGCGGCCACGTCGACCCAGCGGCCCGCGGCCGACAGGGACACCGCCAGGTACTGGCAGCCCGACCACCGCCCGGCCGTGCCGGCGGTGCCGCGGAGGCCGGACGGGACCGTTCTGTCGAACACCCATTGCACGTCGCTGCCGACCGCTGCGACGAAGCGGTCGTCGGTGACCTGCCGGTCATAGATGACGTGCACGTTGACGATGGGGGCGTGGGTGAGCCCGTCGGGCACGCCGGCCTCGGCTGGGAGCAACGCTCTCGCAGCGTGGGCGGGGACCGCGCAGACCACCCCGGCGGCACGGACCGGCCCGTCGTCGGTGTCCACCACCAACCCGTCGCTCTGGCGGCGCACGGCCCGGGCCGCCGTCCGTCTCCGCACGTCTGCCCCCGCCCCCCGCAACACCGCGACGGCCGGGTCGACGTGCAGGGCGGCGAGCGGGACGGCAGGGATCGCGATGTCCGCGGCATCCGGTCGTGAGAGCAGTGCACGCTGCAGTGTGGTGGCGGCCACGGCCAGCGACACCTCCTCGACGCCCGCGTTGCAGGCGGCCACCGTGAACAGGTCCCACACGGCCGCGACGGTCGCCGGGTCCTGGCCGTGCGCCCGCAGCCACGTCCCGAACCCGGTCCGGTCCGTGGCGGGATCGGCCGGGTCGACCGCTCGCAGGGCCAGCGCCGCCCGTACCGCCCGGAGCCGGGACCGCGGTGGCAGGGCCCGGTACCCGAGCAGGGCACGGGCCAGGTGCAGCGGTGCCGGCAGCGGGTCACGCGTGAGCACCGCTCGCCCCGGCGGACCTGTCCGGTGCGGCAGGAGCACCGGGATCGTCATCGCCTGCTGCACGTCCAGCAGGGCGTCGGTCCCGAGCCGGCGCAACAGTCCGGACCACTCCGCGTAGCAGCGCAGGCCCACGTGCTGGCCGGTGTCCACCACCAGCTCGGGCCGGTCGGGACCGGCGGCCCGGATGAACGACGACGTCGCCCCGCCGAACCGCGCCCGGGCCTCCAGCAACACGACCGGGCGGCCCGCGTCGACCAGGTCCAGGGCCGCGGTGAGCCCGGCCAGACCACCACCGATCACGACGACCGGCACGCGGGCCGGCGAACCGCTCACGTGGACCCGCCCGGGACGGGGACGGCCCGCAGCGGCGCCCGCCACGACGCGGCGAGCGAGCCCAGGGCGACAGCGACCTTGCGCCGGTCCGGCAACGTGCTCCGGCCGGCGAGCACCGCTCCGGGCCGTTTCACCATCTGGGACAGGAGTTCCCGGTAGATGCCGGCCATGGCGGCGCAACACGCCCGACTGCGGCGGTCCAGCAGCGGCAGCAGTCGCAACCCGACGTCGAACCACTCCGCGGCCCGGGCCGCCTCGTACTCCACCAGCGCCGTCAGGTCGTCCGGGTGGTCGGCCAGCTCACCGGCCCCGTCCAGGCCAAGCGCGCAGCCGAAGCGCGCGAGGTCCTCGGCCGGCAGGTACACCCGGCCGGCCCGGGCGTCCTCGCGGATGTCGCGGATGATGTTGGTCAGCTGCAGGGCGGTCCCGAGTGCGTCGGCCAGGGGCTCGACCGGCCCGGCCGGCGTCCCGTGGCCGGCCCCGAAGACCGCCACGGTGAGTCGGCCGATCGACCCGGCGACCTGTCGGCAGTACCCGGCGAGATCCTCGAAGGTTGCGTACCGGGTGCCGTGGACGTCGGCCAGGCAGCCGTCCACCAGAAAACCGAACTCCCGCAGGGGAAGCCCGAACTCGGCCGCCGCATGGGCCACCGCGACCAGGACGGGGTCGTCCGGGCGGACTCCCCGCGGCCCGTCACCACGGACCAGGTCGAGCTGCGCACGGACGTCGAGCAGTCCGCGTTCACGTTCGGCCGCCGGAGCGGTGGAGTCACCGATGTCGTCGATCCGGCGGGCCAGCGCGTACACGGCCGACAGGGCGCGGCGTTTCGGGGCGGGCAGCAGGCGTATCCCCCAGCCGAAGTTGCGCGCCTGCGCCGCGGTCACCCGTTCGCAGACGGCGTAGGCGGCCGCGAGGTCCGCCGCACCGGTGCTCACGACCGACCCGCGAGCAGGGCCACGGTCACGACGGCCACCCGTGCGGGGCGCGGCCGGACCTGCTCGGCGAGGACCTCTCCGCCCGCGTCGGCGATCGCGTCGAGTGCCGCCAACCCCCCGGCGACGAATCCGGCCACCGCCAGCCGGGCACCGCCGCGGAGCTCACCGACCAGTCCGGCGCCGTGCTCGAGCATCGCCCTGGCCCGCGCCGCCTCGAAGGACACCAGTGCCCGCAGGGACCGGCCCGACGCCGGACCCGTCAGCTCCGCCGGCGCGACCCCGAAACGCACGAGGTCCTCGGCCGGCAGGTAGATCCGCGCGGCGCGCGCGTCCTGCCCGACGTCCTGCAGGTGTTCGACGACCTGCAGGGCCGAACACACCTCGTCGGAGGCCGCCACGCGCCGCTCCGCACCGTCCCGCGGGCCGTCGACCACGCCCAGCACCAGGCGCCCGACCGGCTCGGCGGACAGCCGGCAGTAGTCGCGCAGCTGGTCCCAGGTGGCATACCGGGTGACGGTCTGGTCCTGCCGGTTCGCCTGCACCAGATCCGAGAAGGGGGCCTGGGGCAGGTCGTGCGCGCGAACGGTCGACGCGAGGCCGCCGACGAACGGTGCGGCGGGGACGCCTCCGGCGTACAGCAGGTCGAGGTCGGCGTCGACCGCGTCGAGGCTGCGCAACCGCTCCGACGGCGGCGCCGTCCCCTCGTCCCCGATGTCGTCGACGGAGCGGGCGAAGGCGTAGAGGGCGCGTAGGTCCCGGCGCAGCCGTGGCGGGAGCAGCCGACCGGCGACGGGGAAGTTCTCCGCGGCGGCCGCCCGGGCGAGGGCCCGACCGTCCGCGGTGGCGCGCGCCCGCCTCCCGACGCCCACGCCCGACCCCCACCCGCACGGCCTCACCGGCGCCTCCGGCCGGCACGGGGGCCACCGGCCCCGCACCCCAGGATCCTGGCACCCCACCCGGCCCGGCACCGGGGGAGTCGTGGTGCCCCCGGGTGCGGGGTCCCGGGGGCGGCCCTAGGTTGACGGGGTGGCCCGCACCGGCGGGCCGGGTCGCCCGGGCCCCGCGCGTTGATGCGCTCGCGGTCCGACGGCTGCAGACGACGCGAGGGGACCACCACCGATGCCGAGCAAGGACCTGGTTCTGCGCACCATGCACGATGTCGGCCTGGCCGCGTGGTTCGGCGGGTCGCTGGCCGGAGCGGTCGGGATCAACGGCGCCGCCAACGACGTGAAGGACCCGACCGAGCGCCTCCGGGTCGCCAGTGCCGGCTGGGCCCGCTGGGCCCCGGTCAGCGCGGTGGGGATCGGCGCGCACCTGATCGGTGCCGTCGGACTGACGCTCACCAACCGCGACCGGATCAGGTACCAGGACGGCGTCGCCGCCGCGAGCGCCGGCAAGACCGGGGTGACCGTCCTCGCCCTCGCCGCCACCGCCGCCTCGGGCTGGCTCGGGCAGCAGAAGGGCAACTTCGACCCCGTCCCGACGGAGGGCGGCGTCAAGCCCTCCGACACCACCCCCCCGGACGTGGCGAGCCGCCAGCAGCAGCTGCGCGCTCTGCAGTGGACGATCCCGTCCCTGACCGGCGTGCTGGTCGCGCTCACCGCGCAGCAGGGTGAGCTGCAGAAGCCCGGCCCGATCATCGCCGGCGCCGCGAGGGCCCGCCTGAAGGCCGGCCAGCGCAGGATCGCCGAATCCCTGTCCTGACCCGGATCAGCCAGCACCCTGATCGTCAGAGTCGGGGAGCGCGCAGGCCGGTGACCCGTCGGGGTCACCGGCCTGCGTCGTCTGTCCCGTCGGACCAGGAGACGCGGTCGCGGCCGGCGCGCTTGGCCCGGTAGAGGTGGCGGTCTGCCGCCCGGGTCAGTTCTCGGGGACCCGTGAGCTCCCCGCCGAGGGCAGCGACGCCGAAACTGGCCGTGACCGGTGCTCCCGCTGTCATCGCCGACCAGTCCAGGCCGGCCAGCACCACTCGCAGGTGCTGGCAGGCCGCCGCTGCGGACGGGGCGTCGAGCCCGGGCAGCAGCAGGAGGAACTCCTCCCCGCCCGGGCGGCCGACCAAGCCCCCGGGGGGCAGATGCGTGGCCAGCGCGCGGGCCACGGCCACCAGCACGGTGTCGCCGACCTCGTGGCTGTACTGGTCGTTGACGGCCTTGAACCTGTCCAGGTCGACGTAGGCCACGGAGAGCGGTGCTCCGGAACCACGGTGCGCACCGACGAGCGCGGCGAGGTCCGCCTCGACTCCACGCCTGTTGCTGATCCCGGTCAGGGGATCCAGGCGGGCGGACTCGGTCGACGTGGCAGTGCGGCGCCGGGCCTCCAACGCCCCCGACGTCGCCCGAGCCACGGCGGCGCGGGCATCGGACCCCCGGCTGTGCACGATCGCGTCGGCGGTGAGGAACTGCTCGAACACCTCGTACGCGTGCCGGTGGTCGCCGCTCTCGGCCAACAGGGCGGCGTACAGGCGCAGCGCCCCCACGCGCGCGTCGAGCAGGTCCGGGTCCGCCGAGCGCTCGAGCGCATCCAGGACGGCAGCCGTCGCACCGTCGTGCTGTCCGCGCCGCCGGAGCACCTCGGCCAGGGTGACCGTCGCCCCCACGAGCGCGTCGGTCTCGGTGTGCGAAGCCTCCGGCCCAACCATCTCCCGGGCCGACCGCTCGGCCAGCTCCAACTCCCCGGTCGCCAGGGCTACCCGGGTCACGGTGTCCAGTGCGGCCGAGTCGAGATCGACACCGGTGCGCGCCGACACCGCCCGCAGCTGCACCACGAGCTCGGCCGCCTCGGCGAACGCACCGTGCAGGTACTCCAGCCACGCGGCGTTGTTCAGCACCGTGATCAGCAGGTGCGGGTCGCCGTGCCGGAAGGCCTGCTCGCGCAGTCGCCCGAGCTGCTCCCGATAGCCGGTGTCGGGCAGCTGCTCCCCGTTGTAGACCGCCAACCGGCACTCGTGGTCGATGCGCAGGTGCACCGGTGCGTCGTCCGGCAGCAGCCGGACGGCCTCCAGCGCGGCGTCGATGCCGTCACCGGTCATGCCGGTCTGGAACAGCGAGTAGGCCAGCACCGCGTAGGCCCGCGAGGCCAGCAGCCGGTCGCCGTCGAGCAGCGCGCCGTCCAGGACGTCCCGGGCGGTCCGGCCGCAGGCCACCAGGTCGCGACGCCGGCCGGCGAGGTCCGCCAGCACGAGCCGTCCCCGCCCGACGAGGTGGGTCAGGCGGTGTCGGCGCGCCACCGCGACCACCCGGGACGCCGTGTCCCCGATGCCGGCCAGCGAGGTCGAGACGGACGTCTCGAGGTCCTCGACGATGTCGGCGAGTCGGGTGACGAGGACCTGGTCCGCCAGCCGCGCAACGGCGTCGGTGGGGCCCGGGAGTGCGTCGTGCTGGTCCTCGATCCGCACCGTCATCGCTCGATGGTCCCAGTCGGACGACCCTGGTGTCACCGTTCGGTCACCCACCTGTTCGCGATGTGGACCGGCAGACGCCGCACACCGGACGCCTGGCACCGGGGCCCCACACCGGGCGGGTGGCCGTCAGGTGCGGCGGATCGAGCGCAGCGGGTCGGGCGTGACGGGCCCGTCGGGTCCGGTGCCACCCGGGTCCGCGTCGACCTCGCGGGCCGCGTCGAGGACCTCGCCGGCGGTGATGTCGAGCAGCCCCGGATCGGTCTGCGGCCCGTACATGACCCCGGTCCGCCCCGACCAGAGCACGCGGTGGCCGGTGGAGCCGGCCGGCGGGCCCCAGGTGCCCGGCGGGGTCGGCCCGAAGATCGCCACCGAGGGCCGCCGGTACACGGCCGCCAGGTGCGGGACCCCCGTGTCGGTGCTCAGGACCAGGCGGGCGGACCGGACCAGGCGCGCCAGCTGCACGACGTCCGTCGTACCGGCCAGGTTGCTCGCCGTGTCCAGCCCCGCGGCGGCCGCGACCCCGGCGGCAAGGCCCCGTTCCGCCGGGCTACCCGAGAACACGACCCGGTGCCCGTCCCCGGCCAGGCCGGCCGCGACGTCGGACCAGCGCCGGGCCGGCCAGCGTCGGCTGGGTGATCCCGCGCCGAGGTGCAGCACGGTCGGCGCCGGGTCGCGCGCCCCGTCCCTTGCCGCCCCGTCCCTCGCCGCCCCGTCCCTCGCCGCCCCGTCCCTCGCCGCCCCGTCCCTTGCCGCCCCGCCGTCGTCCGCGGACGGCAGGGCCAGGTAGAGGTCGGCGCGGGCCGGGGGCATCCCGGCAGGGGTGAGCAGGCGCTCCCACCTGTCCAGGATGTGGTCGTCCTCGACGTAGGTCGTCGCGCCCGCCGTGCCGGGGACGTCGGGGTGGCGGAACAGCACGACCCGCCCGGGCCGGCGGTCCAGGACCCGGCGGGACAGCTCGTCCTCCGGCATCTTGAGCACCACCACCGTCTCGACGTCGCCGCGGCGCGGCTCGGCGAACACGTTGTCTAGGATCGCGGCGTTCGTCTCACGGTGCCGGGACGGGTCCAGCGGCGCGGCGCCGCCGCTCCCGGGCGCCCGGCCTCCGTTCGGTGACACCTCGGTGACGAACCGGTCCGCGACCCCGGCCAGGCGGGCCAGCGGGACCAGGGGCGCGGGACAGGTGGTGACCAGCTCGGCGTCGGGGTGTGCGCGGCGCAAGGCCCGCAACGCCGGAAGCGACATCAGGAGATCCCCCAGCCCGGTGGGACGGATCACCATCAGCGTGCGATGTCGCTCACCAGCCGTCACCGCAGTCCGCCGGGTCGGACGACACCGCTGCGAGTCACACTGCTGGGAGTCACACGAGTGCGAGTCACACCGGTGGGAGTGGTACTCGGAGCATCCGCAGCTCCGCGATCCACCGCCGCGCACCACGCGGCCGTCCCAGGCTGCGGCGCGGTCGTGCCGGCGGTCTCGGCGACGGTCACCGGGGCCGGGGCGCAGCGCGGCGCCCCGGCGGCCGGCGCGTCCCGAGGACCCGGTCCAGGTAGACGTTGGCGAACAGCCCGTCCGGATCCATCCGCGCCCGGACGTCGGCGAAGTCCTCCCACCGGGGGTACCGGACCGCCAGGTCCGCGGCGTCGTGGGCGTGCGGGCTGGCCCAGTGCGGGCGCCCACCGGCGGCGGCCAGCACCGAGCCCGCGGCGGCGAACCAGGCCGCGCAGTCCGCGGCGCGCCCGAACGGGCGGTAACCGACGACCCCGACCCAGCAGGTGGGGCGTTCGTACGCGGGGTTGAGCCAGCCCGTCTCCGCCGGCCCGAACTGCAGCTCCACCGGAGCCGGGGCGCGGACCCCGCCGCGGGCCACCACCCGGCGCAGCTGCCCGACGACGTCGCGCGCTGACCCGGCCGGCACCGCGTACTCCAGCACCTGGCGCGGGATGCCGTCGGGCAAGGTCAGGACCCGGTCGCCGGTGTCGACCACCGTCCGGCGCGATGCGAGGAGCCCGCTGGCCGCGGCGCGGTTCACCAGCGGCATGACGGCGGGGACCGCGGCGGCGCCCCAGAGCGCGGCCTGGTGCACTGCGGTGGCCAACCGGTCCGCGGCCGAGCGCAGCGCCGACGCCGGACGGGGGGCCTGCGCGGTGCGGTGCGCCCGCCACACCAGGACACGGTCGGTGTGGGGGTACCAGAACAGCCGCGCCCGCTCGGCGTCGACCAGGGAGTCCATCTCGGCCAGGGCTCGGTCCAGCCGCACGGCGGTGACCGTCGCGCAGAGGGTGAACGCGGGCACGAGGCGCAGGGTCGCCGCCGTCAGTACCCCCAGGGCGCCCAGGCCCGGCCGGGACGCGTCGAAGGCCGACCTGTCGGTGTCCGGGCTGAGCTGGTGGACCCGTCCGGCCGCGTCGACGAGTTCCAGCGCGCTCACGTAGCGGTCCAGGGACCCGTCACCGGAGCCGTGACCGGCGGTGGACAGGGCACCGGCCACCGTCTGGGCGACCGCTCCGAGGGTGGGCAGTGCCCAGCCGCGGGCGGCCAGGAACCCGACGAGTGCGTCGATCCGGATCCCCGCCTCGACCGTCACCTCGTCGCGGGTCACGTCGAGGTCCAGGACGCGGGAGTGACGGGACAGCGACACCAGGTCGGTGGCGGGATCCGGCGCCGCGATCCCGGAGGGGGACTGACCGGCCCCGACGACCTTCAGGCGACTGCCCCGCTCGGCGACCCCGCGCACGACCTCGATGACGGCTGCGCGGCCGGCGGGCAGGTGGACGGACCCGGGGAAGGCCGTCACGGTGCGGGCCCAGTTGGTCCAGACGCGGGGGCCGGCCGTGGTGTCGGGCGCCAGCGCCGGCCGGCCGGGGGGGTCCTGCGGCGCGGCGAGAAGGGGGCGTCCCGGACCCGCCGGACCCTGCCGACCCGCCGGAGCGGTGTTCATCGACGCCGCCCGTTCCGGGTGCCGGCAACCTGGTCCGCGGACACGGTCCCGACGCTAGACCAGACCCCCGGGCCCGGCGCGGGCGCGCACCCGCCGTGTCCTCCCGGCGCAGGCGCCGGGGGACGATGGGCCGGTGCTGGAACTGAGGACACCGGGTGAGGTCGAGGCGATGCGGGCGACCGGGTCCCTCGTGGCGGACCTGCTCGGCCGGGTGCGGGACGCGGCCGCCGTGGGCGTCACCCTGATCGCGCTGGACGGCGTCGCCCGGGACGCCATCGACAGGGCGGGCGCGGTCTCCAGCTTCCTGGGCTACCAGCCGTGGCCGGAGCTGACGCCGTACCCGGCCGTCATCTGCGCGTCCGTCAACGACGTCGCCCTGCACGGCATCCCCGACGGGTACGCGCTGGCCGACGGGGACCTGCTCAGCGTGGACTGCGCCGTGGCTCTGGACGGGTGGACGGCGGACTCGGCGGTCAGCTTCGTGGTGGGCGCCGCGGACCCGGCCGACAGCCGGCTGATCGAGACCGCCGAGCGGGCTCTCGCCGCCGGGATCGCCGCGCTCGTGGACGGCGGCCGGCTCGGGGACGTGTCCGCCGCCATCGGGGCTGTCGGGCGCGGCGCCGGCTACGGCATGAACACCGACTTCGGTGGCCACGGGATCGGCCGGACCATGCACCAGGAGCCCTCGGTCCCCAACGACGGGAAGGCGCGCCGGGGGCCGAAACTGAAACCCGGTGTGGTCCTGGCCGTGGAGCCCTGGTTCTCCGCGGGCGGGTCCGCGGACATCACGGTCGACGACGACGGCTGGACCCTGCGCAGCGCAGACGGCAGTCGGGCGGCCCACGTCGAGCACACCGTCGCCGTCACCGCGGACGGCCCGCGCATCCTGACGCTGCCCCCGACCGCCTGAGCGCTCCGGTGACCGGTCGGGACGTGCCACCACAGGAGATGGCCCGGATCAACCGGGCCGCCTACGACGCGATCGCCGAGAGGTACGCCGTCAGGACAGGTGGGGGCAGCACCGGCCTCCACGACTTCTTCGACGAGATGCGGGACGGGTTCGCCGCCCTGCTCCCTGGCCGGGCCCGGGTGCTGGACGTCGGGTGCGGCCCGGGGCACGTCGCCGCCGGGTTCGCCCGGGCCGGGCTCGACGCGGTCGGGGTGGACCCGTCGGCGGGAATGCTCGCGGTCGCGGCGCGACGGGGCGTCCGCGCGGTGCGCGCCGACATGACGGCCCTCCCGTTCGCCGACGCCTGCACGGACGGGCTGTGGTGCCAGGCGGCTCTGCTCCACGTCCCCGCGGCTCTGACGGGACAGGTTCTCCACGGGTTCGGCCGGGTGCTGCGACCAGGTGGTCTGCTCGGCCTCGTGACCTCCGTCGGTCACGGCCCGCAGCTGGAGCCGGTGGACTACGCGGACGGTGTCCGGCGGTGGTTCGTCCACCGCGACCCGGCCGAGGTCCTCGGCGCGGTGACCGCGGCCGGGTTCACGGTCACCTCCGTCGAGCGCCGGACGTCCCGGCGTGACTGGATCGCCGTTGCCGCCACCCACTGACCCTTCCTGTCCGGATTCGACACACAACCGTCGCAGTTGCGGTCGAGGTGCCCACGACGGACTCGTGTGTGTCGTTTCCGGACAGTCTCCGCGCCGCGAGGAGCGGCATGCGCGCGTCCGCGCGCTCAGCGGTCCAGCCACTCCCGGACCGCGTCGCGGACGAAGGCGTGCTCGGCGGGCAGGCCGGCCGGGAACCCGGCGCGGTGGCCCCAGACCGTCGGGATCGGCCGCAGCTCGGCGTCGGCCAGGTGGGGCAGCTCCGCGGCGTTGTCCGCGACCCGGAAGTACAGGTCGGTCTCGCTCGGGACCAGCAGCACCCTGGCCCGGATCGTGGCCAGGGCGGCCGGCAGGTCGCCGCCGAAACGCTCGTGCGCGCTGATGTCCGCGTGGTACCACGTCAGGGCCTGGGCGTAGAGGTCCGCGGCACGGTGGGCACCGAACGACTCCTCCCAGTCGGTGCGCAGGTAGGTGTCCAGGTCCGGGGCGCCCAGGACGGTCCGGTACAGCTCGGCCCGGTAGAAGTCCTGGCTCAGCCCCCAGGCGGCGTACACGTGAGCGAACGCCTTCACTGCCGCGACCGGCTCGGCGGAGAACCGCCCACCACCGAGGTGCTCGGGGGCCGCTTCCAGGATGCGCAGCAACCCGGACAGGAACACCCGGTTGTGCACGGCGGTGCGCGCGCTCCCGCACACGACGATCGCGCGCTGCACCATGTCGGGGAAGGACGCGGCCCAGTGGTAGGCCTGGATCGCACCCATCGAGAACCCGTAGACGGCCGCGACCTGCTCGACCCCGAAGTGCCCGGTCAGCAGTCGCTGCTGGGCGCGGACGTTGTCCTGGGGGGTCACCAGAGCCGGGAAGTCCGGCGTCGTCGCGGCGCTGGAGGACAGGCCGTTGGAGAACATGTCCGGGACCACGATGAACCAGCGTGTCGGGTCCAGCACCGTGTCCGGCCCGATGAGCTCCGCCAGGTCGGTGTGGGTGGCCGTGTAGCTGCACGGGTAGACGATCAGGTTGTCCCCGGCCGGGGACAGCGTGCCGTGCGTGCTGTAGGTCAGGCGGGCGTCGGTGATCGTCCCGCCCCGCTCGACGGCGAGGTCCCCGAGGGCGAACTCGCCCTCCTCGTACGGCCAGTCCATCGCTGTTCTCCTCGTCGCTGTCCGACTCCCACGGCTGACCTGATGGTGCCGTGCGTCGTCGCGGCCCACACAGCAGCGGTCAGCCGGCCGACCGGATCGCGTCGAGCGGGAGGACGGCGTGCACTCCCCAGGTCTGGTTGGCGACCTGGGTGACGCGCAGGTCCACCGTCGGGCTCGCCAGGGCCAGCGCGGTGGCCCGGTCCAGTCCGTACAGCTGCTGCACCCATGTGAGCATCGCCGCGAGGGCATCGCCCGTCGCGACGTTGAGGTCGGCGTCGAAGCCGAAGGTGATCCGGCTGGTGGGCGTCACGGCGTGGACGGTCTCGACCGGCGGGTCGGTCACGACGTCGAGCACCAGCTCGGTGGTCATCCCACACTCGACGGCGGTGCCGGACACCTCACCGTCGCCCTGCGCCGCATGGCCGTCCCCGACGCAGAGCAGTGCTCCGGGCACGGTGACGGGGAGGAACAGGGTGGAGCCGGCGGTCAGCTCCCGGCAGTCGATGTTGCCCCCGCCCGACGTGCGCGGCGGGGTGGTCGAGTGCTCACCCGGCTCCGCGGGAGGGAGCCCGACGACCCCGAGGAACGGCGCGAGCGCGACGCGGTGCCCGAGCTGGTCGGTGCCGGTGGCGGCGTCCGCGTCGAGCTCCCACAGCAACCACGACGGCGGACCGTCGCCCACCCCGAGGCGGCGGTTGAGCGGGGTGTCGCGGGCCCCGGCGACCGTCCAGGCCCACGCATCGGGACGCAGGGACGCGAAGGTGACGGCCAGCACCGTCGCCGGGTCGGCGCCGCGGACCGCGACCGGGCCGGTGAGGCAGTGCCCGCGGGAGTCGGGGACCAGCACCGGCCGCTGCTCGCCGGGGGACCGCTGGGGCTCGAGGTGGCCGGAGGCGTCGAGCGAGTGCACCAGCACCGTGTCGCCGGGATCCACCGTCAGGACAGGCCCGGCGCCCGGGTCGAAGACGTCGGTGACGGTCGCGGGGGTGGGGCCGAGACGGTGGTGCGCCACGCGGTCCTCCAACGGGTAGACAGGGCGGCCAGGTGCCCGGGTGGTCCGTTCCCGGGGTGGAGCCGCCTAACGGAATCGAACCGTTGACCTACGCATTACGAGGGCGTCGCTCTACCGACTGAGCTAAGGCGGCCTGTCCGGCCGTGGCCGGTGCGCCTGCGACTGTACCGGCCCCGGCCTCCGGTCGGCTCTCCTGGCGATGGCCTGCCGGTGGCGTGCCCGGTGGTGGGATGGCCCGGTCAACCCGAAGGTCCGCGAGGGGAGCGCCCGGATGCCGTCCAGCAGTGCAGTCCACGAGGTCCGCGGGGTCGTCGCCCGCGGGAAGGGGCGTCCGGTCACCGTGGAGACGATCCTGGTCCCGGAGCCGGGTCCGGGCGAGGCACTGGTCGACGTGCTGAGCTGCGGGGTCTGCCACACCGACCTGCACTACCGCGAGGGCGGGATCAACGACGACTTCCCCTTCCTGCTGGGCCACGAGTCCGCCGCCCGGGTGTCCGCGGTCGGGGACGGCGTGACCCACGTGGCGCCGGGCGACTTCGTCGTCCTGAACTGGCGCGCGGTCTGCGGGCAGTGCCGGGCGTGCCGCCGCGGCCGGCCCTGGTACTGCTTCGCCACCCTCAATGCCACCCAGCCGATGACGCTGACCGACGGGACGACGCTGAGCCCGGCGCTGGGGATCGGCTCGCTGGCGGAGAAGACGCTCGTCGCGGCCGGGCAGTGCACGAAGGTCGACCCGACGGCGGACCCGGCGGCCGCGGGCCTGCTGGGCTGCGGGGTGATGGCCGGGTTGGGTGCCGCGATGAACACCGGCCAGGTCGGCTACGGGGACACCGTCGCGGTGTTCGGGTGCGGCGGGGTCGGGACCGCCGCGGTCGCCGGCGCGCGCCTGGCCGGGGCCCGCACTGTCATCGCCGTCGACACCGACCCGCGCAAGCTCGCGACCGCCACCCGCTTCGGGGCCACCCACACGGTGGACGCGAGCACGCGGGACGCCGTGGAGGCGATCCGGGCCCACACCGAGGGCAACGGGGCCGACGTCGTCATCGAGGCCGTCGGGAACCCCGCGGTCTACGAGCAGGCCTTCTACGCCCGCGACCTGGCCGGCCGGGTGGTCCTGGTCGGGGTGCCGAACCCGACGATGCGGATCGAGCTGCCGCTGGTCGAGGTCTTCGGCCGCGGCGGGTCCCTGCTGTCGAGCTGGTACGGCGACTGCCTGCCCGAGCGGGACTTCCCGATGCTGGTGGACCTGTACCTGCAGGGGCGCCTGGACCTCGACGGCTTCGTCAGCGAACGGATCGGGTTGGACGACGTCGAGGAGGCGTTCGCGGCGATGGGTCGCGGTGACGTCCTGCGCAGCGTCGTGGTGATGGACGCCGCCCGGTGAGCACCGCTCGTCCAGATCCCGGAAGTGGGAGCAGTGCTCGCGTAGATCACCTCGTGACGTCCGGGACGTTCAGCCTGGACGGCGGGACCTGGGACGTGGACAACAACGTGTGGCTGTTGGGGGACGACGCGGAGGTGCTGGTCGTCGACGCCCCGCACGACGCGGACGACATCGTCGCCGCGGTCGCCGGGCGCCGAGTGGTCGCCATCGCGTGCACCCACGCCCACGACGACCACGTCGACGCGGCGGTCGCCCTCGCGGACGCCACCGGCGCCCCGGTGCTGCTGCACGCCGGGGACCGCGAGCTGTGGGACCGCGTCCACCCGGATCGTGCGCCGGACGGTGAGCTCACCGACGGCCAGCAGCTCACCGTCGCCGGAGCGGTGGTCACCGTCCTGCACACGCCCGGCCACTCACCCGGTTCGGTGAGCTTCTCGGTTCCGGCCCTCCACGTGCTCTTCAGCGGGGACACGCTGTTCGCCGGCGGCCCCGGCGCGACCGGCCGGTCGTTCAGCGACTTCCCGACCATCGTCACGTCGATCCGGGACCGGCTGCTCACCCTGCCCCCGGACACGGTCGTGCACACCGGGCACGGCGACGACACGACCGTCGGCGCCGAGGTGCCGCACCTGCCCGAGGGGCTCGACCGGTCTCCGGCACCGTGGCCCCGCGACTGAGCTACCGGGTCGGCCCGGCGGAGAGCTCGGTGTCGGACAGGTCGTCGTCGTCCATGTCGCCCTCCTGGCCGTTCTGGAGCTTGGAGTGCTTGCGGCTGTAGGCGAAGTAGATGACCAGGCCGATGGTCAGCCAGACGACGAACCGGATCCAGGTCTGGATCGACAGCCGGGACAGCAGGAGCCCGCAGAGCAGTGCTCCGATGATCGGGACGACGGGGACGAAGGGGACACGGAACTTCCGCTCGAGGTCCGGCTTCGTCCGGCGCAGGACGATGACGCCGACGTTCACGAGGACGAACGCGAACAGGGTCCCGATGTTGACGAGCTCGAACAGGACGGTGAGCGGGATCGTCGCCGCCGCGATCGCGATGACCACACCGAACAGCACCGTGGAGAACGTCGGGATCCTGCGCCTGGACAACCTGCTGAACGCGGAGGGCACCAGGCCGTCACGGGACATCGAGTACATGATCCGGGTCTGGCCGTAGAGGATCGTGAGTGTCACCGAGGTGATCGCGATGAGCGCACCGACCGCGATGACCCCGGCGCCCCAGCTGACCCCGACCCCCTCGGCCAGCACCGTGGCCAGCGGCGCCTCCTTGCTGGCGATCTGGTCGAAGGGGAGAGCACCCGTCGCCGCGAGAGCGACCAGGATGTAGAGGACGGTCGCGATGACGAGTGAGCCGATGATCCCGCGGGGCAGGTCGCGACCCGGGTTCTTGCACTCCTCGCCACAGGTGGAGACGGCGTCGAACCCGATGTAGGCGAAGAAGATCGCGGCCGACGCCGTCGTGATCCCGCTCAGGCCCAGGGGGGCGAAGGGGTGCAGGTTGCTGGACTTGAACGCAGAGAACGCGAGAACGATGAACAGCACGAGGATCACGACCTTGACGCACACCATGATCGCGTTGCTGCGGGCGGACTCGCGGGCGCCCAGCAGCAGGACACCCATGACGGCGAGGACCACGAAGGCAGCCGGGAGGTTGACGATGCCGCCCTCGCCGGGGGGCCGGCTGATCGCGTCCGGCAGTCGGACGCCGAAGACCGCGTCGAGCAGCTCGTTGAGGTACTGACCCCAGCCGACGGCGACCGCGGCGACCGACACCGCGTACTCCAGCAGCAGGTCCCAGCCGATGATGAACGCGATCATCTCCCCGAGCGTCGCGTAGGTGTAGGTGTAGGCGCTCCCGGACACCGGGATCGACGAGGCGAGCTCCGCATAGGACAACGCCGAGAACGCACACGTGACACCCGCCAGGACGAACGAGACGACGATCGCCGGGCCCGAGTCGCCGATCGCCTTCCCGAGGATGACGAAGATCCGGTGCCGATGATGGCGCCGAGACCGAGTGCGGTGAGGTCCAGCGCCCCGATCGACTTGGCCAACCCGCCTCGGGACCGGCTCTGACGCACGAGGATCTCGGCGCTCTTGACCGCGAAGGGAGACCTGCGGTGGCCGAGACCGATCCGTCCGGCGTTGCTCATCGCTGCTGCCTCCGGTGGCCGTGGACCGGCGCGCGGCACGCGCCGGAGCGTTCGTCCGTGCACCCCGCGGCCGGCTCGAGAGCTCGGGACCCTCCGGGGTGGTGGCACGCTAAGGGATCACCCCCTCGTCGCACCAGACCACCGGACGCGGGTGCCCACCGAACGGTGTGGACCCGGGGCGCCCTAGCGTGGTCGGATGCGCACCCCGCGACGACGGTCGACCCGGTCCGGCCGCGTCGGAGGCCTCCTGCGCCCACCGTCGGGACCCCCGCTGGCGATGGCCGGCTGGGTCGTGCTGACCTACGGGTTCCGCCTCGGGACGGCGATCGCCCAGCGGACGTGGGACTCGGTGGCGGCGTCGGTGGTACTGCTCGCCTTCTCGGCGGCAGTCGTGCTGGCCGCGGTGCGCCGGCGGCGCGGGTCGGTGCCGGCGTGGGAGCGCCCGGTGGTGCGCGCCTTCGCCGCCCTGGCCGCCGCGTGGTCGGTGTTCCGGCTCGCCACCGTCTGGACCGGGGACCACCCGGTGTCCTTCGTCGCCGTCCACACCGTCATCGCCGGTGCGCTTCTCGTCCTGGCCGGGCTCAGCTGGCGATCGACGTCACGGAACCGGGCGGGACCGTCGGCTCACGGCGCAGCGCAGCGCGTCCCGTCCGCCGGCGGCGTCCCGTCCAGCAGGTAGGTCTCGACCTTGGAGTCCACGCACTCGTTGCCCATGAAGTACCCGGTGTGGCCGTCGCCGTCCCGGGTGAGCAGGACACCGCTGGACAACTGCTTCGCCAGCGACACCGCCCAGGCGTACGGGGTGGCCGGGTCGCGGGTGGTCCCGACCACGAGGATCGGGGCGGCGCCGGGCGCGGTGATCCGGGCCGGACCCCGGGCCGGCTTCACCGGCCAGTCCGTGCACGGCAGCGAGCTCCAGGCCAGTGCCGACCCGAAGACCGGGGACGCCCTCTCGAACGCCGGGACCAGTGCCTGGACCTGGGTGACCGTCTCGTCGGCCGGGCGGTCCAGGCAGTTCACCGCGTAGATGACCTCGTTGGCGTTGGAGGTGTAACCGCTCGGGCCCCGGTCGGAGTACAGGTCGCTGAACCGGAGCAGATCGTCCCCACGTCCATGGGACAGCTGGACGAGCGCTGCTCTCAGGGCCGGCCAGGACTGCTTGTCGTACAGGGGTGCCACCACGCCCAGGAACGCCTGGCCACTGCTCAGCTGGCGGTCCGTCCCGGTCGGCAGGGGCTTGCTGGCGACACCCTCGAGCAGCTTCCCGAGTCGCTGTTGGGCCTGCGCCACCGTGTCACCCAGCGGCGACCCGCCGCTGGCCACCCAGTCGGCGAGGAACGCCTCGACGGCCGTCTGGAAGCCCCGTGCCTGGCCGAGATCGAGCTGGTCGGACGTCAGCGACGGATCGATGGCCCCGTCCAGGACAACCCGGCCGACCTTCGCCGGGAACAGCCCCGCGTAGGTGGCACCGAGGAAGGTGCCGTAACTCTTGCCCAGGTAGTTGAGCTTCGCGTCCCCGACGACGGCGCGGATGACGTCCATGTCGCGGGCCGCGTCGGGGGTCCCGACGTGGGGGAGCAGGCGCGCGGACTCGGCCCTGCAGCCGTCGGCCAGCAGCTTCGCCTGCGCCTGCGTCGCGGTGACCTCCGCAGGGGTGTCCGGCGCCGGGTCCAGCGCGATGAACCTGTCCAGCTGCGCATCCGACAGGCACTTCACCGGTGTGGACTGCCCGACGCCGCGCGGGTCGAAGCCGACCAGGTCGAACCGGTCCAGCAGGGGCTTGCCGACGATGCGGTCGGCGGCCTTGGCGTAGTCCAGCCCGGATCCGCCGGGGCCGCCCGGGTTGACCAGCAGCGAGCCGATCCGCTGCCTCCGGTCGGCGGCCGGGATGCGGTCCAGCGCCAGCCTGATGGTCCCGGCCGCCGGCACCGCGTAGTCCAGTGGGACCTCGATCGTCGCGCACTGGGCCGCTGTGGTGACGACCGACTGCGCGTCGGCGCCGGGGCAGGGCTTCCAGTCGGGCTTCTGGGCGTAGAACCGGGCCAGCGCCGCGGACGGAGCGGTCGTGGGGGTCTGCGCCGCAGTCGTGGGGCCACCCGGATCGGGGGTGGGGGTCGCGGCCGTCGCCGTCGGAGGAAGCCCCGCCCCGTTCGGAGCACTGCTCACCGGCGAGGACGACGGGGACCCGCTGCCCCCGGAGCCGGAGCAGGCACCGAGCGCCAGGACCGACAGCACACCGGTTGCGAGCACCGCTCCCGGATGCCTCGACCTCACAGCTGCACCGTTCCTGTCGTCGTGGCGGATGTGCGGACATGTGTCGCGGTCGGGCGCGGCACGGCGGACACCATCGGCACCGCGCCAATGTAGAGGCCGGGGCGCTCAGGTGGACGGGTGGCGGTCGCCGGCTGCGAGGATCTGGAGCGTCATCGATTCCACTGCCAGCAGGAGCGCGACGTTGGCGGTGATCGCCTCCCGGGTGGCGAGCACCGCGTCGATCCGGCGCAGCGTCGTCTCCGGCGTGGCGGCTGCGGCGGCC
>JAABUQ010005336.1_pt1 | contig 20636 bp, 19 predicted proteins | sample 5560001 | NCBI WGS metagenome assembly JAABUQ01 (sample SAMN10711888, study PRJNA513371) | rock metagenome | isolation source: Antarctica rocks | place: Antarctica: Victoria Land, Finger Mt nord | collected 2015-12-18
TTATCACCCGGTAGCAACTGCGTCAAACCCGGTGAGTGATGCCGCGCCCCTTTGCGGCAATATTAAAGGCACTATGCTGAGCGGAAAAACTTATACTCTGGGTTGCGACGTCACTATACAGGCAGGTGATACACTGTTGGTACAAAATAATGTACATATCAATGTAGCATCAAATGCGGCGGGTATTTTGGTAAATGGTACCTTGCTGAGTATTGGCACAAAAGATAACCCTAATTATATCACTGTTCCAACCTTAATAAAAACTGATGTAATAGGTGCAAACCCTAATCGTGACCCGGCTTTTTTAGGGTCTTGGCGTGGTATAGTAGGTGGTGCAAATTGCCCACTAATTGTTATTAAATGGACACATATAGAATTTGGTGGCGCAGCCGCCGGCAACCTGATAGGCCCCGCTATTGGCGTTGCGGCTAACAAAAACACATATGATCTGTATTTTCAAAACAGTGCGGGAACACTAATAGTAGAGGATTCTTGGTTTTATGGCAGTGTTGATGACCCGATAAGGGTGTTAGGTGGCAAATTGGCTATATTTCGTAACACATTTGAGAAATGTGGTTACATTGGCGGTGAAGCCATAAATATTAAAGGTGGTACAGTTGGCGATTTTGCCTATAACCTTTGTGTGGGTATGGCTACCAATGGCCCAAAATCATCCAATAATGGTGGCACCACCATACAAACCAATATGCGCTTTTATAATAATACCATTATAAACTGCGGCTATCGCAGGGCACAAACAGGTCGCGGTGGGTCAATCAATTATGAGGAGGGTTCCGCAGGTAAATTTTATAATAACCTCATAGTAAATTGCAGATATGGACCAAGGGTAGTTATTTCGCCGCCGGCCGATACTACTAATTTGCAATATGGTAATAATTTTAACTACGGAGATTCTGTTTCTGTAACCAATCAGTTTTACCCGGTAGGTTTTATAACAAAACCACAATTAACAGATATACCAAACCCGCGTACCTTTTTACCCGCATACTACCAATTGGGCGCTACATATGACGGGGCATCAATTGTAGGCAAAAACAATCCTATGTTTATCAACGGACCCGTGCCGTTGCCAGCAGGGGCAAATTTGAGAGATATAAGTTTTGTAGGCAAATATAATTTCGGATTACAATCTGGTTCGCCTTGTATAGGCAAAGGTTACACCGGCTTTAAAGCTACAGGCAATGTACCCATAAATCCTGTTTATGGCGCTACAGAACTTACACAACCGGGTAAAGACATAGGTGCTTTCCAGTCAGACGGATCTGGTAATCATCACTAATTTTTCAATCAAGTAATAATTAAACCCAAAAATGAAAATCAAATTCAGCACAGTTTGTGCACTTGCACTAACTATTGTATGCCTTTCAGTTAAGGCCCAAAGCCCCGATTATAAATTCATTAAAAAAATACCTCTCGAAGGAAACGGTAAATGGGATTACCTTAAAATGGATGGCGAGCGCGAAAGGTTATTTGTATCGCACGGAGACCAGGTACATATAATAGACCTTAATACCGATAAGCAGTTGGGTGTAATTAAAAACTTAAATGGGGTTCATGGGATTGCATTAGCAAAGGCTGAAGGTAAAGGCTATATCACCAATGGTACAGACAATACCGTAACCATATTTGACTATAATACTTTTGATGTTATAAAAACACTTGCTGTAACCGGTAAAAAACCTGATGCTATCATATATGATAGCTTTTCTAAAAGCATAATCGCTTTTTGCGGAGCCAGCAACAATGCAGTTGTAATAAGTGTGTCTAAAAATGAAGAGATAGGCACCATAACTTTAGGTGGCGCGTCAGAATTTGCGGTTAGTGATGGAAAAGGAATGATCTATAATAACCTGGAAGATAAAAGCGAAGTATTAGCAATAGACATTACAAAAATGAAAGTTGTAAAACGTTTTGCATTGGGTAACAACAAAGCGCCAACTGGCATAACTATGGATAATGTAACCAATCGATTATTTGTAACCTGTAATAACAGCCACACTCTGGCAGTATTAAATGCGGATAATGGAAAAATTGTGGCCAGCCTGCCAATTGGTAACAAAGTTGATGCAGTGATATTTGACAAAGACAGTAAACTAATAGCTACCTCTAATGGCGAGGGCACTATCACTCTTGTGAAACTAATTAATGCCGATACATATAAAATAGTACAAACCGTACAAACCCACCCTGGTTGTAAAACAATGGTACACCGCGGTACAACACATAATTTATTTTTAAGCAGTGCAGAGATGGAAGGTAAACTAATCAAACCGGGTACTTTTGGTGTATATGTTTACGGCCCTGGTAAATAACCGCAAATTATAAAAGATGAAAAAAGTATTAATAATAATGGCACTGCTTGTTACACATTTGGCTGTCAACGCGCAAGCCATAAACCGTAGTCCTGCACCAAAGGCACAGGAATTGGTTACCAAACTAAAGGCAGAGCATAAAGAATTAAGGTTTATAGGCCTGCATGTTAGTCCGCCGGCAGGAGACACAACCAATATTATCATTGCCAGTACCATACCTGAAAAAATTGGAAATAAGTCTTCACCCGGTGATATGGAAGTGGTTAACAGGGGGATATTGAGGCTTAAAACCCAGCCGCTTACTAAGACTTACGAGGTTTGCCTGCCCATAGCCACAGCGGTGAACATTCCGTTGGGTATGGTTGTGATACAGATATCATTTGATGATGCAACCAGCATTGTTGATGCGTTGCAAAAAGGACTAAATATCCGCGATGATCTACAGAAAAAAATTACCGGTAAAGATCTTTTATTTGCCGCTTATTAAACCTTGGGTCAGAAATCAAAATTGGCTGCATCGTGTGATGCGGCTTTTTCTATTTACAGGTTATCGCTCAGGTACAGATCAAAAATATGCTTGTTGATATGTTCTGTAAAAGAATATGCTATTTGGTAACCACTTATCTCACATATACGTTTTACAATAGCAAGGCCCAAACCAATGCTTTGCTTGCTAGCTGAGTTTTTACTAAAACGTTCAAATATTTTGCTTTTATCCATAGGTATAGGGTCGCCGGTATTGACAAACGAAACGTGTGCTTTGTTTATCTTTATCTGAAATGTACCGTTACCAATATTGTATTTAATGGCGTTTGATATTAGGTTAGAGAATAAGATCTCTACAAGCGTTTTATTGGCAAATAATCTGCATGTAGCTGTCTCGGTAATGTGGCAAGCTATATCTCTGTTCTTAAACTGCTCTGAAAACTGCTTCATTAGATTATCCAGCAATACGTGCAGGTCAATATCTTCCTTTTGTAAAAACTGCTCATTTTTATTTTCAATCTTGGCCAGTAAAAGCAGGCTTATGTTTAGCCTCGATAAGCGGTCGCAAACATCTATCATTGTCTCTATAAGGTCAGCTTGTTCTTCCTGCAAATTTTCGCTTTGTACAAGCAACTCCAGGTTAGATTGTAATATTGCCAGCGGCGTTTGCATTTCGTGTGCGGCATTATCTGTAAATTCTTTTTGGGCTAAAAAATTCAGGCGGTTTTTTTCGGTAAGGTTGTTGATTGCTTGATTTAAAAGATTGAACTCGAAAACTTTGTTGTGGTCTAATTTAAAATCAGGATTATGATTTACCTGGTATTCTTTTAGCATTTCAAGCGTTTTATAAAATGGCTCCCATATCCTGTTAGACATTCGCTTGTTAATTAAAAATAAGCCCGCAAGCAAACCAGCCAAAATAAATATCTGTGTTTTAATAATCGTTCTGACTAACGCCTTGGCTGCAAGTAGCGACATTTTAAGTTTAACCCAATAGGGCCTTTTGTTAATTATTGCGCTAAACCCATATACCGTGTATGGAATAACCTCTCCTGATGATTTGTCAAATTCATCAGCCTGATAAGTACTATCTTTCAAATTTTTTGAACCAATTGCGGAGGCGATGTGCACTTCATTTTTTAACTTCAGGTAATAAATTAGCTGTTGGTCAGAAGTAAGTGCATTTAATTCAGACTTGATTTTTATTTTTTGGTAAACTAATAATTCGCTGGTTTCATTTTTGATCACGTCCAGTAACAATAAATATGTGAGGGGGATCCCTGTAAGGATGATTACTGTTGAGTATATCAGGTAAGTACGTATAGTTTTGCTTAGTAATTGCATTTATTCTATTGTTGGAATTTGTAGCCTATTCCATAAACAGTTTTTATATTATCGCCACCACCACTATTTGCGAGCTTTTTTTTCAGATTTTTAATATGCGCATATATAAAATCGTAATTATCAAACATATCTGCCCTATCGCCGGAAAGGTGTTCGGCAATAGCCTTTTTCGTAATCACTTTATTATAGTTAGAAACAAGAAACAATAGCAGCTCAAATTCTGACCGTGTCAGGTCTATTGCTTTGCCTTTAAATACTGCTGTTTTAGAATCGTAATTTAAAACCAGGTTATTGAGATCTATTTGCCTGCTCCCTTCAAACTGTTTGCGGCGAATGATGGCATTAATACGGGCACTCAGTTCTGCAAGATGGAATGGTTTAGGTAGGTAGTCGTCTGCACCCAATTTTAAACCGTTTATTTTATCATCTACAGAATGCCTTGCAGATAAAATAATAATACCTTCTTTTCTTTTACTGTCTTTAACATTTTGAAGAATGTCGAGACCATTTCCGTCTGGTAAAGTAATGTCCAAGATCAGGCAGTCATAAGTAAAGCTTTCCAGCTTTTCGTTAGCGCTTTTAATGTCTGGGGCCGTCTCGCATATAAAATGTTCTTTGCGTAAATACTTTCTAATACTGTTAGTAAGCTGTAATTCGTCTTCGATAATTAAAATTTTCATTTTTGTGAATAAGAATACGCTATTTCAGATTGAAAAGTCAAAAAACTCTTGTAATACCCTGTTATTAAACTCCTAAATAACATTAACTACTATTTATAAATTGCAAATAAACTTAAAACAATTGGTAGGAATCTGAATATTAAAGGATAGTAAATTAGATAACGAATTGATTACATTAACCTAACATTGGTCATCTGATGTCCGGACTTCTTTAGTGGTCTTGCCATTCTTTCGGTTACCTGAACTGCGTTCAACTTCATCCAAATGGAGCGGTTGGGTGCCGACTTGTGGCTGCCAGGGCGCGTGGCAGGATAGGAAGGAGGCCAAAAGGGCTATCGGCTAAAAGCGAGCGTAAGATGAAAGCAGTGAAAAAGCTGTATGCCTCACAGGTGAACATCTCCGAGATCAGAAAAACGCTAGACATTGCCAGCAATGCCACCGTTTATAAATACATCCATTAAAAACCTCGTACTGCCAGCGAAAAAGGAACAGAGAAAAGCGAAGCTAGGAAAACAGATCAGGAAAAATCCTAATAACTTGAGTTCGATTAATAAAATCAATTAGCCGCTTTCTAATTAATCGAACTCAGGTTTATAGTATAACGACCACTTGGTGTATATCAAATTATCTTCTAACGTTTTGTGCATTGGTTTGTCTCACTTTTTATAAATTGCTACACCTTATATAATAGGACGAAAATCACACCTTATCATATAGGTGTAATATCAATAAAACCTATTACTTTAAACTACGTATGAAATAGCTTTAAAAATATCCATTCGTAAAGCCTCTTTCATGATACAAAAAACTTACCTGACCTGTTGCCTGTTTCTGACACTATTATTTTCAAGTGCCCTAGTCAAAGCCCAAGATAGTTACCAACCCGGTTATGCCATTCTAAATGATGGCACCCGCCTTAGCGGCCAGATCATTTTGTATTCCAAAACGCCCTGGTTCAATCAGCGATATATCTGGTTAAAAGATTCAGCAGCAGTGGCAGCAAACCCTAATGTTAAACCTAAAAAATACAAAGCAGACGATCTGAAATCCTACCAGGTAGGAAACCGCTGTTTTGAAAAAGTTCATTTTGTGGACCTGGAAAAGCTTCAGTTCAAGAACCTGGGGACAAACGATCACATGATGGAAAAACTGAACACCGGGAAAATCACTGCTTACCGTTATTATGGTTACCCGGTAGAATTTGTGCGTGTTGCAGCTTCTGAGGACGAGATGGACCGGATGCTGCAAAAAGAAAACAATGACCTGCTGAACAGCTGGAAGTACCTGGCCAAAAAGGGCAGTGACGAAAAATACCGGGACATCTTTGACTACGACCTACAAAAATACTTTGAAGATACGCCGGAAGTACTACAGAAGTACCAGGCCGGGGGCTATGGAAATGAACCCGTTTCCCAGAAAAAAGGGCTTGCAGCAAAAATGATTGCCATGGCCAAAAAAGCAACTTACTCCCACATGCAGTATGAACCGCTTGTTGTCGCCATCGATGATTATAATGCAAAGAATGCTGCAAAGTAGACTTGTTGTTTGTAGCACAATATTTTAATAAACAGGAGGGCTGGAACTACTTAAACAGTTTAGGTAAATCACACCTTGGCCCATTTTTGTACTGTTTGTTTTTTGTACGCCTGCCCTGGTCTGTGTTTATCTAAAAATACTTTATAGCATCACTTGTGTAAGTTTAAACCCTGTTCCAGAAAATCCGTACAAAGCAAAACTTTGTGATATCTTTTTTTAGATCAATACGGAGATCGTATTCCGAATGCCAAATCAGTTTTCCTGTTATCGCTTCTCCAGTTTGGGTTTGTTTAATATCAAACACACCGAATATTTCCTCAATACCATGCAAGTCTAAATAAAGCTGGTATTTCTTCTCAAGAATATCAAACTCAGGGTCAGTAACAATACTGCTCATCCTGTCTCTATATGGTTTGAGGATGTCCGCATCGTCCACTTTCTAATTCTTGTTTTTCAATAATTCCACTTTCTCTCGCTCGCTTACCAGTAAACGCTCATAAAGCTTTTTATTTTCTTCAATAACTTCAAGCCACTTTTCGATCCCGACGGTCATCTTTTAGACAGCGACGTTAAGCCGCTGCTTGCAGCTTAAGCTTATATCGATGCAAAAACACTGATCGCCTTTGGCAAGGCCGGTACGGAAAAGCTGAAGGAATAAACTACCAGCCTATATAATCCGGCGGTTTGATCCCTTTTAAGCGCAGATAAACAATTAGCTGGCCTAAATGATGGGTCTGGTGATCATGCATTAAGATCAATATTTGTCTTCGGGTCATCGGGCCCGCAAAAAATTTAACCTTTTCATCCAGTTGACCGGCATTTATTTTCATATGCGCTTTCAGTCCAAGATCATAGGCATCGCCTAATTTTTTTAACACATCTTCTTTTGTTAGCTTCCCGCCTGATGTATTTTTTGCCGGTCCTTCAACGAGCAAATAGGAGGACGAAAGCCAGTTGATATTATCGGCGATATGAAGCAGCTGTTCCCGGAAACTCATTTCTTCAGGCGATGCCTTAAAATCATACCCGTCTTCTGGCATCAAAGCAGCAAGTTTCAAAGCATAGGTCTTACTATTTACCCATTTATGGGCCAACTGCACCTGCAAGCTGTCGGCCGACTGCGCCTTTACCGTAAAAACGGCAGTCAAAAATATCATTAATGTAAAAATTTGGTTCATTTTATCAATTATTAAAGGCTTATTCTATACTGCCCGAGCGTATTTCCTGATTAATGTTTTAACCTAAAAAACCTATTGCAAGGTGTCCACATAACCCTTAACACTGCTTTCAATAAGGGAACATGGAACCAGCAACGGCTTATCCGTCAGATTAACAACAATGATGTGGCTTTCAACCTGAATGATCCCTTTAAAGTGCATCCCTAAAATTTCAAGCTCAAAACTACCGCCGGTAGCATCCCCATTATACCGGGCGCCAAACCGTTCAATTTCCCGAAGGGCTATGCGGTAGGTTGCTTCTAAATCTTGCTTCGGTTTTAAACTGAATTTACAGCTCATTCTGTTATTTTATAGTTTTATCAATGTTCCAGCCACGGATTTTTCTGAAAGGCATCAACAATAAATAACTAACCGTCATTTCAGCTGCATCGCGATAAGCAGGGACACCGATCGTTATTTTTTGGTTATCATGGTATTGGAACGTGCGGTGCAGCCTGTCCCAAAACGAAAAGATCACTGAGTAGTTACTGTCTGTTTCGTTTTTATCCATGGAGTGGTGTATACCGTGTATTTTGGGCGTAACAATTACCTTACTGAGATTTCTTTCAAATGGTTCAGCCAATTTCAGATTACTGTGATGGAACTGCGTTGCCCCTTCAAAAGCCAGTTCGTATATCAGGACTTCTAAGCCGTTCGCACCGGATAGAAGCACAAATAAACCCCTGAAAAACACCGACCCGATCAGTTCTCCGAAATGAAAACGAAATGCTGTTAAAGTATCGAGGTCAAGGTCTGTATGGTGGACGAGATGAAATCGCCAAAGAAAAGGGATTTTGTGGTTTAGTAGATGCCAAAGGTAATTGCCATAGTCAAGGATCAAAAAAGTTAAAACAAGCCGCATAGCGTTAGGTATTGGTAATATTTGCCCAACCCCATACCGCTTATTTTTCAAAGCCAGTTTTACCATCGCCGGGAGAAAAACAAACCGAAGCAGGCCAAAAGCCGGAACAGCAACAATAGAATTTATAATCGTCCTTTTCTTCAATGACTGGGTAGGCTTCCGAAGCCGCCGCCTACGCTCGGCGATGAAAAGCAGGACAAAAACAGCCGTAAGCAACGGTGCCGCTTTTTTGTCAAATATCCGCCTGACTAATTCCATTTCCTGTCGATCAATTAATTACCGGCAACGGCATACTTTTCTTCTATGCAAGCTGCAATTTCTAAAAGGTCTTTCCCAAAAAAAACCGGCCTGTCTGCAAGCGGATAAAGAGACTGGCCTTTTCTGCTTATAAAGGCAGTTTGAAGCCCTGCCAGTCCGGCCCCCGCGATATCCCAGCCATGAGCGGCTATCAATATCATATTATTTTTTTGTGAAGAGAGCTGTTCTGCCGCCCATCGGTAAGTGCTTAACGCAGGCTTATATGTACAGACCGTATCAATGCTTAAACTGGCCTCGAAATATCCGGAGATCCCAGCAAACGTTAACTGCTTATTTAGAACACTTTCCGGGGAATTGGTTAGTGTTGCCAGCCTAAACCCCGAGGCTTTCAATTTTTGTAATCCCGGCTTCACATCCGGGTAGGGGTTTAATTGTTTCATCAGCGATAATGCTGTTCTTTGGGTCTCTTTATCTATTGTCTTTCCAAAAGATTGTGCGGCCATAGTCAGTGTAGCATCAGCAATGGTTGGAAAGTCATGGTACTCCTCTGTAATATTAGCGACCAGGGAATATTGAAGCAATAGGCCAAACCAAACACGAAAGGCATCAGGATGATCAAGGATCGAATTGATACGTTCCTTAAGTGGAGACATATCCAATAACGTTTCATTAACGTCGAATAGGATTACCGGCTTTTGATCGTTTTTTATCATGCTATTTCTTGAGTTGAGTTTTAACTTTATTTATAGTGGAATAAATTCCATACACAAACATCACTCCAATACAAACGTATACCCATACCGGGATATGTTCCCCGGCAATTATCAGGTAAAGGTAAGCCGAAACAAAAAAGAAGCCGGTCATTAAAGCCGGGATTACAAAGGATTTTTTCGTCCTGATATTCTTAACCGTCCAGTAAAGTGATGCAAAGAAAAACGGTATTGCTCCGATATAAATGGCGCCGAATATAAACGGGTTTACATGGTAATGTTCGCCCAGGCCCAAAAACCAGTCTTTAATCGATTGCCACCATTCCATCAGCTAAAAATTTTATAGGCCTTATGCAACATCGATTTAATAATGGGCGTCAGCCCTTCAGACATCAGGTCGGTGACCAGGCTTTGATTGATACGGGACGCCACCGGGTAAGGGTAAACTTTATCAAAGATCGCTTTAATAGAAAGTTCAGCGGTGTTTGCTAATATGAGTTCCTGTATCAGCTCGCCCGCGTTCGGGGCGACCATTGTTCCGCCTAATATTTTTTGTTTCCTGAATAACCCCTTTTCGCTGACGAATATTTTTAATTTCCCGAATTGGTAATCGTCGACTACCGCACGGTCATCATCTGAAAAATCTTTTTCCAGCCGCCGGCAGCTGATCTTGCGATCCTTCAGTTGCTTTTCGCTCAAACCAAATGTGGCCAGTTCCGGGTCTGTGAAAGTTACCCAGGACATATAATCGTTGTTCAGCTTTTTCTTAAAGGGTGAAAACAGGTTATTCAAAATGATCCGGGCATGAAATTCGGCCGCGTGGGAAAACTGAAGATCGCCGGCGACATCACCACATACCAATACATTCATGTTCGTTGTTCTCAGGTATTGATCAATAACTATTTTGCCGGTATCAACCTCAATTCCAGCCTTGGACAGCGACAAGGATTCCAGGTCAAGCACCCTTCCTGTTGCCACGAAGACCGCGTCGAAATTAATATTTGTTGTTTCCCCCTTACTATTTTCAATTATTGCTTCAGTGCCGGAAATAAACCTGCTGACCCGGCTATTCAATAAAAAAGCGATACCCTCACTTTTTAGCCTGTCAAACAAAATATTGGTAACCGTAGCATCGTCGTGCTCCAGTATCGTCTGCCCTTTGTGGACGACGGTTACTTGGCTACCCAAGCGTGATAACGCCTGAGCTATTTCCATGCCGATGGGGCCGCCACCAACACACAATATTTTTTCGGGTAAGGCATCCAGGTGAAAGATACTTTCATTATCAAAATACCTCACTTTCTCAACGCCCTCTCCATGTAGTTTCCGGGGTTTTGAACCGGTAGCGATAATGATTTTTTTGCCAGAATAAATTTCCCCGGCTACTTCGACCTCGTTTTTCCCCGCAAAGCAGGCATGTCCCAATGCGACAGTAATTCCCTGGTCCCGCAGCCATTTTGCGTTTTCGTGTGATCTGATCAGCGATTGCTTTCTCTGAATATAACTGACCACCTTTTTGATATCAACCTGGCCGGTTAACTTTACACCAAAGTTTTCGGCTTCTCTTGCCTGCCTTACTATTTTGGCGGCATGGATCAACGCTTTGCTTGGTACACACCCGTCATTCAAACAGTCGCCTCCAATATCATTATCAGAAATCGAGATCATCAGCACTTTAAAACCCGCTTGGTTCATAAAAAGCCCGACGCTGAGGCCTCCTGAACCGGCACCGATCACAATGATATCAAATTCATGTTTTGTCATATCGTTATGCTTAAATTTTGTTTTGGGTCATCAGTTTTTTATAGGTCCGTACCAGCCTGTCCTGTGAATAACCAAACTTGTAAAGGAAAAAGATAATAAAAAAAACACCCTGCGTTTTGTAGATGCCGTTTTGCAAGTATTTCCGGGCAGATGTTATAACCGGCTTTTTAATAACTTTAAAACGGATATTTTTCCGGAGCCGTTTAACCAATTCCTGATCTTCCATGACGATATGTTCTTCAGAAAAGCCTCCTGCTTCATCAAATGCTGTTTTAGTTACAAACAAACTTTGGTCGCCAAAACGGATGGCATCTATATCAAACTGTGTAAACCAGCAATTGGCTTTTAAAAACCAATGCTGATGATCGAATGACAACAAAAAACAGCCTGCCGGATAACCTTTAGCCACTGCCTCTTTAATATCGACAAAAAAACTTTCCGCCGGAATGGTATCGGCATGTAAAAAATAAAGCACCTCACCTTTGGCCAGGGCAGCACCAGCATTCATTTGCGCGGCACGTCCTTTTCTTGATGACCTCAATACGATAGCACCTGCCTGTTTGGCTAACTCAATGGTATTATCAGTGCTGCCTCCGTCGGAAACAATGAGCTCAAATTCTTCCCCTCTGCTTATGTTATCCAACTTGCCGATCGTTCCTGTGATCTGATCGGCTTCATTAAAGGTGGGTATGATGATGCTGATCATAACTGGTTGACGATATCTGTATTCCTCAAATCGTTTTCCTCATCGATATCGGATAATGCGGGTAAAAGAAAATAACTCAACCCCAAAGCGGCACAGCGGGCTATCGTTCCCTTTAAAACCATGTCGGTGCCCCATTTTATATTATCAAACAAGTGCGGGTGCTGTGTATTCATACCCAATAAATAGTAACCGCCGTGCAGCGCAGGGCCAATAACGATATCATAATTACTTAATCCGGTAAATGCACTTGATATGATTTCGCTGGTCAGTTCATAGCAATCCGTGCCAATGATAACAACTTTCTTTTCGCCGCTTTTTAGCGTATCGTTAAAGGCATTGCACATCCTTTCGCCTAAGTCTTTACCCCGTTGAACTACTTTTAGGTAAGCATCGTTCCAGTCATCACCGTCTGCTATAAAATCCGAATAATACACCATCCGTGCAGCATCGATATTTTTGGTGACCGCAGCGGTATGCTCAACCAGCTTTTGATAAATCAGTAAAGCCTTGTCGTTTCCTATTGTTGCCGCAAGCCTTGTTTTTACTTTGCCATAGACCGGGTTACGTGCGAATATCAATAAGGTATCATTGATCATTTTAATTTTTTAATTAATGTTAGCAGCAGCCTCCGCCATCGTAAAACCAGGTCGAGTCAGAAATAAAAATATCCTCACGATGCAAAGCCGCAAGGTTGCCCCCGGTCTTATCGCATACCGATAATGGCTGATTTGGCACCATCACATGACCTTTATGGTCATCAAAATATTCTTCGTCGCCAAAATAAATTGCGGTTTTACCGGTGAATACACAGGGGCCTTCATCCGGCATGGGGTCTTTAATGGCACAAACTTCAACGCTTTCAATGAAGATCAATTCATCTGTTGCGTAATGTTTAGGGTCGAGGATACGATAAGGGCGTTTGGCCCTTATTTCTACGGTACCAAATCCAATATCGGTGATCATTTTAATATAGTCCTTCAACGGCAATGCCCCACTGAGGCACAAAGCCCGCAGGCGCTCGTCTTCTTTCAACGCAACTGGCATCAGCGTTTTGCAAGTGGGGTCACTTAGTACCAGCCTACCCTGCGGTTTAAGCACACGGTACATTTCCTTCAAAGCCTGCTTCAATTCCTCCTCTTTAAAAATATTAAAAAGGCAGTTTTGTGCAGCTACGTCAATACTGTTATCTTCTACCGGCAAATGCAAGGCATCCCCTTTACGGAGTTCCACAAATTCATTTTTAAACCAGGGGTTCAGCCGTTCGGCTTCCACAAAGTTTTTGCGACTGGCATTCAGCATTTCATCAACCACATCTATGCCTATTACGCCGCCTTTCTGGCGGCTAAAGTAGGCAAACTGCAAAAGTTCCATCCCACCGCCAACACCTACATATAGTATTTTCGGATCATTAGCCAGGTCGCGGGGATGAACTGTACTTCCGCATCCGTAGTTCATTTCCAGCATCCTTTTAGGAATGTCGAGACCCGGCAACTGCCAAACCGGAGTTGTGGTACAGCAAAGCCCTAATTGCGGATTTTCGGCTGCTTCCCTGTAAACATTTTTGGTTGTTTCTAAATATCCTGTGCTCATATATCTTGTATTTTAAATAAGTAGTTCCAGCATAAAACGGCGATTGCCGCACCGCTGACAGGTGCCAGTAAATAAATCCACAAAGTAGTCATATTTCCGGTGACCAATGCCGGGCCGAAAGAACGGGCGGGATTCATGGACGCGCTGCAGATGGGACCCGCAAACAAAGCCTCAAACAATACCACGCTACCTATCGCCAAACCGGCGAACATACCCTGTTCTTTGCTTCCGGTCGCTACGTTGATAATAACCAACATTAAAATAAAAGTCAGAATAAACTCTAAAATAAAAGACTGACTATTGCTCCCGGAAGGTATAGTCCACCCGAGGTCTTGGTTGTGGGGGAACAAATATTTTAAGGTAAAACTTGCCAAAGCAGCGCCGGTAAGCTGACTGATGATATATGGTGTAAGTTGTTTTAACGGAAAACGTTTGGCCAGTGTAAATGCAATACTGACAGCCGGGTTCATGTGCGCTCCGGAAATGCTGCCCAGCGCGTATATCATACTCATAACAACCAGCCCGAATGTAATAGCTACGCCAACATGGGTGACGGTATGTACCTGCTCGTCTATTACCACTGCCCCCGTGCCACAAAATACCATGATGTAAGTACCAATAAATTTTGCCAGGTATTTTTTCATCTGTAAATTTAATTTAACTGGTAACCGCACCGCCGCAACTTGAGCCCGCACCAGCGGTACAGCCATAGCAATGCTGGTTAACAATAATGGTCCGGTCCTGCAATAATCCCGTGTCGAAATCACGCAGATGGCGGGAATTCTGAACGTTGACCTGTAGGTCGAGCATTTGGTTAAAATCGCAATCGTACAAAAAACCATCCCAACTAACTGATAAGGTATTACGGCACATCAAGTTGTTTACGGCAACAGGATTAAACGCCGAGATCAATTTTTCCATGTATTTATCGTAATTACCCGATGTTAGCAAATAATCAAGATACCGGCTGATCGGCATATTCGTGATGGCGAATAAGCTGTTGAAACGGATGCCGAAGTTGTTGAGCAATTCGTCCTTGTATTCTTTTTCCAAAGCCTGCTGAGATGGCGGCAGAAATGCACCGGCAGGGTTATAGACAAGATTTAAAACCAGGCCGGAATCTTCATTACCATATCGTACTGCATTGAGCATTTGTAAAGCTTTTATAGAATCTTCAAAAACGCCATCTCCGCGCTGGCGGTCGGTACGGTCTTTAGTAAAACTGGGTAAGGAGGATACTACTTCTATTTGGTTTTCCCTGACAAAATCCGGCAAGTCGTAAAATCTTTTATTGGCCAGAATAATCGTTAGGTTACAGCGCACAATAGTGTGCTTATTTAATTTTTTGATCTCCGTTACAAACCACCTAAAGTCTGGGTTCAATTCAGGTGCGCCACCGGTCAGATCTACCGTCCTGATAGCGGACTTCGCCAGGATATCCAAACAAAGCTGCATGGTTTCCCTCGTCATGATCTCTTTACGGTCCGGTCCCGCATCCACATGGCAGTGCCTGCACACCTGGTTGCACATTTTACCCACATTGATCTGAAAAATTTCAATCCCGGTTGCCCGCAACGGAAACACGCCCATCTTTTCGAGCTTTTCCTTAAATGAGGCGTGCCGGTACACTGCTTCGTCTTCCAGGATCGCCAGCTGATTTTGCGTATTTGCTAAATGGTGTTGTAATACTTTAAGTGACTTTATCATTTACATCCCGATCTCTTTTACTTTGTTCATCATCTGTACGCCATGCACCAGTACCGCGCCACCCTTAATAGCCGCGGCCACATGCACCGCTTCCATCATTTGCGCTTCGCTGTATCCTTTTTCATAAGCATCGCTGCTATACGCGTCAATACAATAAGGGCATTGCACAGCATGGGCCACAGCTAAAGCAATTAATGACTTTTCCTTTGCGGTAAGGTTGCTGTCTTTAAACACATTCCCATAATAGGAGAAGAATTTATCAGCCATTTCTTTCTGATATTCAGCGATATTGCCAAATTTGGCCAAATCGTCAGCATTGTAATAGTGATTGCTCATTTTGTTTTTATTACAATATCCGATAATAACTTCGCAAAAGGGCTGAAGTTTCCCATCTTCCTAAATTCCTCTGCGTTTTGGTATCCGGCAAGCACCGAACAAGCAAGTGTTAAAGATACCCTGGTAAAGAAAAAGGACGCTCAATAGTCCGAATATCCAGTCTCTATTTATTATTGCGGTAACCAAAAAGTACGTGTTTAGCGATTAGATTTGAGTAAATAAATTAAGATAAAGCGAAGAAAAAGGTCATGCATATTACTGAAATCTAGTATCTTAATAGTGTAAAATCTCACATAAACGCTATTAAACATATGCATGACTTAACTGTAAATTTCCGAAAAATGCTTCAGATAACCAATACCATTCCCGGCAAAGAGATGGGCCAGGATGGGAACCTGCATTTTTATCCGCGTAAGCCCAAGCTTTCCGACGCTGATATCATTGCGCTGTCACTATGTCAGGAATGTCTTGGGGTCGATAGTGAGAATTGGTTTCTGGCCAAGTTAAAAAGCGACTACCGGAATGATTTCCCTAACCTGGTGCATATTACTAACTATAACAAGCGGCGCAAAAGGCTGGGCGCATGGACAGAACAGGTCAACCGCAGGCTGGCCGCCATACTTAATGAAGGGGAAGGTGTATTTATGGTAGACAGCATACCTGTTCCGGTATGTAAAGCTGCAAGGGAACAGCAGCTCCGGGTTTGCAGGCATGACTTTGAAACAGCACCGGACAAGGGGCACAGTGCTGTTCACAAGCAATATTATATCGGCTATAAACTTCATCTGACCATTGGGATGAACGTTGTTTACCAGGGAATGGAGCTTACCAAAGCCAGCGTACATGATGTACATTACCTGAACGAGGTTAAGCACAGCGGCTTGAATCCCTGTGTGTTATTGGGCGATAAAGGATACCTGTCATCTGCATGGCAACTTGGTTTGTTTACCACTGTAAATATTGAACTGGAAACACCTAAAAGAGCGGGTCAGAAAGGTTATGGTTCTTGGCCATGGGCGTATAAATCAACCCGCAGGCGGATTGAGGCCGTCTTTGCCCAACTGTGTGCCCAGATGTTGCTCAAACGTAATTATGCTAAAACTTTTAAAGGTTTGAGAACAAGGGTTATGGCCAAAGTAGCTGCCGTGACCGTCCTGCAATATACCAATCATTTAAACGGCAAACCAATTAATCATATTAAACACGCCCTTGCTGCTTAATCCTAATCGCTAAACACGTTATAAATTATATTTTCATAATTATTGTTTCTTTCTGTGTCAGAACTTAATCAGTCCATGGGAAAGCAAATGGGATAATGAGCATTTGGTACATTGCGTCAACGCTTGATTATACATCAATGAGCATTCGAGTAAATCTGTGGGAAAAGCGATGAATCAGGCGTGATTGAAAATAGACAGTATTGGTAAATAAACCTTACAGCACCATTACAATCCGAGCTTATCAGGCAATACGCACAAAGCGATACTTTTATTTTAAAGCAGCGGCCAAATGTCCTAAGTATCCGAAATTTAATTGTATCTTCATCGGTGCAAAAAGCCAAAAGTGTTCTTCTGCTGTTTATAATGGCGGTTGTATTGTTCTCGTCAATGCAACCAAGGCTTTGCCCTGAAATTCCTGTTATTATCAATGGTCATGTGGTACACGGGTTATGTGCCATAAGGGCTAAAAGCACAAAGCCTACTTTTTGGCCACCAATGGGGTGTAAAAATATTGTCACCCATTATAATGCTTCTCAGGACCATTCAACTGTAATCATAAAGGCACCTCTTAAATACCTGTTGCTGGCCGCGATATTAAATGATTATTCTATCAGTTTATGTTCTGCGAACGCGTGTTTTATCAATTACTCACCTCCCCAAAATACTGATCCGCCGCAGGTTGCGAACGCGGAACGCGGCCCCCCTTTTCTGGTTTAATTCCCCGTAAAATTTTCACGCCACGCCTTTACTACAAATGTATTGGCAGCTATTTTTTTACCATCCCCATATTTTATTTTAGCGGTACTAAGATGAAACATGTGGTATAATTAATACCTGAATGCTAAAACTTGCTTTTAAAAATAAGTACCTGGTGCTTGTTGTGGCCTTGCTGGTGGGGATTATCAGCCTGGTATCCCTGCAAAAACTTCCCGTAGATATTTTACCTACTTACCGGTCATCAGCTGTGCAGGTACTTACACTATATCCTGGCATGCCTGCCGAGGTTATGGAAAAGGATATTACCAGCCGGCTTGAACGCTGGACCGGCCAGGCTGAAGGTGTTGAACGCCAGGAAAGTAAAAGTATGATCGGTGTTAGTATCCTCCGGAACTATTACCGGTCGGAGATTGACCCTAATACAGCAATGTCTCAGGCTACATCACTGGCAACTTCTGATATGTACTATCTGCCGCCTGGTACCATCCCGCCCATGGTTATGCCATTTGATCCTACCGCCTCCGTTCCATTGGCTTTACTTGCCGTTAGTAGTGATGAGCTTTCAGAAAAGGAGCTTTATGATATCGCTTACTTTCAATTACGGAACCTGCTTGGTTCCGTGCAGGGTATCATAGCGCCGGCCGTATATGGCGGTAAGCTACGACGGATCTACATGTATGTATACCCGGAAAAACTACAGGCTTACGGCCTTTCGCAAACTGACGTCGTCCAGGCCATACAGAAAAACAATGTGATGATCCCTACCGGGGATATCAACATCGGCACAATGAATTATAGTGTAAATGCAAATGGGATGCTGCCAAAAGTAGACGACTTTAATAACATCATCATTAAATCCGGAAAGAACGGTGCCCCGGTGTTTTTGCATGACATTGGGTATGCCAAAGATGCAAGTGCCATACAAACCAATATTGTTCATATAAACGGCAAGCGCCAGGTTTATATACCAATATACAAAAGACCGAAAGCGAACACGATTGCCGCTATTGAAGCAGTGAAAAATAAACTTGCCGATTTAAAGACGAGGCTTCCAAAGTCGGTGCAGTTAAACGTGATCCTTGACCAGTCTGATTATGTGCGGAATTCCATCAGCGGTCTTATTAAAGAGGGTGTTACCGGCCTGGTTTTAGTTTCGCTTGCGTTGGTCATTTTTTTGGGTAATTTCCGGTCGGCCCTAATTGTATTTATCAGTATCCCCTTATCGGTGATGTTTACGTTCATTGCCATGTATTTTACCGGCGATACAATTAACAGCATTACGCTCGGCGGTATTGCACTCGCCATTGGTTTGTTGGTTGATGATTCCATAGTGGTGCTTGAAAACATTGATAAGCACCTAAAAACCGGAAAAACTCCTGAAAAGGCAGCATTTGATGGTGCACAGGAAGTTGCTATGCCCGTATTGGTTACCACGCTTACCATATGTATCGTATTTTTTCCGGTTGTCTTTCTTACCGGCATTGCTAAGTTCCTTTTTACCCCGCTGGCCGTGGTGGTTTGTTTCGCTATGATAGGATCACGTGTTTTTTCAATGACGCTGGTACCAGTGGCGGCTGCGTTTTTGTTTAAACCGGTTGAAAACAATGCTAACGATAAAAGCGGGATACTGCAACGTTTTGAACGATGGTTACAACGGCTTACATCACGGTACAGCCGCTTCGTCGGCAGGTTGCTCCCTCAATCCTGGTACCTTATAGCCGGCGTCCTTATCCTGTTTGCTCTTGCTATCGCAGGGTTTACCCGTATAGGCACGGAGTTGTTTCCTAAAATGGATGTAGGGCAGATCGCTATCGACGTCCGTATGGAATCGGGCACCCGCATTGAAAATACCGAACAAACGGTAACTGCTATTGAACATTATTTAAAACAGCAAGTAGGCAGCGACCTTAAAGTTGTGGTGGCTAATATAGGGGTACTTAATGACTGGCCAGCTGCCTACACGCCAAACTCTGGTACGCAGGATGCTACAATAGCAATCCAGTTAAATGAGGGGCATAAGGCTACTGCAGGTTACGTCAACCTGCTCAGAAAAGGCCTCAAAGATAAATTTCCGGGTGTAGCTTTTATTTTTAATACAGGGGGTATTGTTTCACAGGCCCTAAACTTCGGTTTACCTTCTCCAATTGATATCCAGGTTACCGGGGACAATCTTCAAAAGTCGCGCAACGTAGCAGAAACTATCCGGAGCAAGGTTAGCATTATCGATGGAATTGAAGATTTACGTATTCAGCAGCGGTATGACCACCCTGAACTTAAGCTGGATATAGACCGGGTTAAAGCAGCCCAGTTAGGAATAGATGCCGAAGACGTGGTTAAAAATACTGTGTCGGCACTAAATTCCAGTGTCAACTTTAAACCCTCTTTTTGGATTGACGAGAAAAACGGGAACCATTATTTTGTCGGGGTAACTTATCCGGAAAATGATTTGAACAAAACCGGCGTGCTCGGTGATATTGGTATCACATCTCCGTCGGGCTCACCGATGTCCTTACTTAAAAACGTAGCAACCACCTCACTAAGCTCAGCTCCAATTGAAATAAACCATATGAATATTCAACGTGTAACGGACATCTACGCCAATACAGAAGGCCGTGATATCGGGTCGATATCAAAAGAGATTGAAAAACAGCTGGACATCGTCCGCAAAACGCTGCCCGAAGGCTACACTGTTACTACCCGGGGCGAAGTTGAAAGTATGCACGATTCATTCAGCAATCTGGGGCTTGGCCTGGTGCTTGCAATAGTACTGGTGTTCCTGGTTATTGTACCGTTACTGCGTTCGTTCAGGTTGCCGCTCATCATCATATCAGTTATTCCGTTGGGGCTTATTGGCGTAACGGCAGTCATGCTTTTAACAAATACCTATCTTAACATCCAAAGCATGATGGGGATCATCATGATGGCGGGTATCAGCGTAGCCTATAGCAACCTGCTGGTTGATAAAATGAACCACTTATTGCAAGACGGTAAGCCGTTGCCTGTTGCTATACACGAGGGCATTGAAAACCGTTTCCGGCCGATTTTGATGACTTCGGTCGTGGCTATACTGGCACTGCTGCCAATGGCTATAGGATACGAAACCGGAAGCGAGGCAAATGTCCCGTTGGCGCGGGCAATTATCGGCGGCGTATTGGCGGCCACTTTTCTTA